>Ga0308157_10000210_pt1 | contig 232581 bp, 202 predicted proteins | sample PhyBR1_FD_201035 | JGI IMG/M metagenome (GOLD analysis project Ga0308157, IMG submission 201035) | Phyllosphere microbial communities from UC Gill Tract Community Farm, Albany, California, United States - DLSLB.R1 | ecosystem: Host-associated > Plants > Phyllosphere > Unclassified | place... | reverse complement strand
CGAAACCGCCGGTGGATCCGACGGACCCGCCGACCACGCCGACGAAGCCGACAAATCCGGCCAAGCCCGTCGCGGGCGGCTCGCTGCGCTGGGCGATCTCGTCGTCGTTCGTGAACTACGTGACAGGTCCCATCGCCCAGGGCGAGATCCGTGTCTCCGGCGGCGCGACGCGCTCGGGCGGTCAGTTCCAGTTCGGGCAGGCGGCCGGCAGCACCTACGACTCAGCGACCGGTGTGGGTGCGGTGGGGTACACCGGTGCGGTGCGATTCACCGGACACCACGGCGTGCTCAACGTGACGGTCTCCAACCCGCGTGTCGAGATCACCTCGGCATCCGCGGCGACGCTCTACGTCACGCACGACGGCGTTCGGGTTCCGTTCGCCGCGATCGACATCTCCTCGGCCGGGAAGACCACCACCGGGGGTGCGACGACCTTCACGGCCGCGCCGGCCAGCCTGACCTCCGCCGGTCAGAACCAGGTGCTCGGCGGCTTCAGCACCGCCCTCAATCCGGTGACCTTCACCATCGGGGCACCGGCCGCAGCGCCCAACGGCACTGTGGGCACGGTGGCAGCGGCATCCGTGCAGCAGAAGCAGGAGCTGCCTTCCACGCCTCCGTCGACCGCGGGCATCGTGGTCGACGAGGAGAACCTCAGCGCGCTGCAGTCCGGAGCATCCGCCACCGTGTCGGCATCCGGTTTCCAGCCGGACGAACAGGACATCAAGGTCGTCGTCTACTCGACGCCGGTGCTGCTCGACACGGTCGACGCGGACGCGAACGGGGTCGCCACCTGGACCGGTGCGCTGCCTGCGACCCTCGAGGCCGGTGCCCACACGCTGACCTTCCAGGGGTCGATCGACCGTGGACTCGCGTTCACACTCGATCGCACCGCGACGGCGATCGACGTCTGCACCGTCGAGGGCGCCACTCTCAACTGGGGGTACAAGGAGAGCTTCCGCAACTACATCGAGGGCATCGCTCACGGCGGTTGGGATCTCAGCGGCGTCGTCTACGAGTTCCCCGAGTTCGTGTGGTCGGAGGGCACCGGCTCGTTCGATTCCGAGGCAGGGAGCGGTCTCGTCGACTTCGGCGGCGCCATCGCGTTCCACGGGCACGACGGTGCGCTCGACACGACGCTGAACGATGCGCGGGTCGAATTGGCCGGAGACAAGGGCTACATCGTGTTCGACATCGCCGGCACCACGCAGGGCGGCGAGCAGATCGATCAGAAAGGTGTGCGGTTCGTCGAGTTCTCCCTGGCGGATGCCGAGACCGTCGACGGTGTGCTGACACTGAGCGGGGCGGCATCCGCCCTCACCGAGAGCGGATCCGCAGCGTTCGGCACCTACGCGGCGGGTGAGTCATTCGACCCGGTGTCGCTGCGCATCCCCGTGGCGGCCGACTGCGGTGTCGCCCCGGTCGACGAGCCGGCGGGCGAGGAACCGGTCGCGGCGATCAGTGCTGCGGTGACGCCGAGCACCGGTGATGCCGCCGGGTTCCCGATCTGGGCATGGGTGGTCATCGGGCTGCTCGTCGTCGGCGCGGGAGCGGGTGTCGTCGTGATCGTCGCGCGGCGTCGGGATGCGGTGTCCTCCGCCATCGGCGAGGATTGAGGCATGACCACCACTGAACGTCCCCAGCGACGCCCTCGTCCGCAGATCGTGCTGGAGGTCATCGAGTCCGTCCGATTGTCGCCGCACCTGGTGCGCATCATCGCCGGCGGCCCCGGTATCTCGGCGGTCGTGGACAACGGCTTCACCGACGCGTACACGAAGATGGTCTTCGCGCCGGCCGAAGCAGGGCTGACGCCGCCGTACGACATGGAAGAGCTGCGGGAAAGACTGCCGGTCGAGCTGCTGCCATCCGTGCGCACCTATTCGATCCGCCGATTCGACCTCGACGCCGGACGGATCTGGATCGACTTCGTCACGCACGGCGACGAGGGCGTGGCAGGGCCGTGGGCGGCGAACGCGAAGCCGGGGGACCCCGTCGTGCTCGGCGGGATCGGTGGCGGGTACGCTCCCGACCCGGCGGCGGACTGGCATCTGCTGGTCGGCGACGAGTCGGCCATCCCCGCGATCTCGGCGGCGATGGAGGCGATGCCGGCGGATGCCGTCGGCACGGTGCTCCTCGAGGTGCAGGACGAGTCGGAGCACATCGAGCTCTCCGTGCGCGACGGGATCGAGGTGCGCTGGCTGCACCGCGGGGACCGGGAGGCGGGGACGACGACCGAGCTCATGGACGCGGTGCGTGGTCTGGAGTGGCGGTCGGGGCGCGTGCAGATCTTCGCCCACGGCGAGCGCGGTGCGATGAAGCTTCTCCGCCCGTACTTCACGGATGAGCGCGGCGTCGACCGCGCCCAGCTGTCGCTGTCGGCGTACTGGGCCTACGGCCGCCGTGAGGATGCGTTCCAGGCGGAGAAGCGCGAGGCCGTCGGCCAGGTGTGAGGCTCCCGCAGTCGCCTGAAGAGTGGGACAATGGAGACATGTCCTCCACCGATTCCCACGAGACCGTCGAGGCGACCGTACGACGGGTGCCTCGCTACGGGGTGTTCATGGGCATCGGCGTCGTGCTCGGGATCATCGCCGCCGGCATCCTGACCATGGTCGGCAACTACGAGCCGTCGCAGGCGCTCGATGTCGTCTACCCGCCGAGTCAGGTGTTCGGCTTCGCGCTGCTGTGGACCGTGCCGATCGGGCTCGCTCTGGGCGGCGTGGCGGCGATCCTCCTGGAACGCCTCGCCCGCCGGCATGACCGTGTCGTGCGCGTCGACCGCGAGACGATCATCGAAGCCGACTGACCGGCATCCCGCTACGCCAGCTCGGCGATGATCGGCCGGATGGCGGCGTCGAATGCGACCACATCCCGCCGGAGCCCATCTGTGACGGCGACCGTGAGCGCGCCGATCCACCAGATCCCACGCTGCGAGAACGGGAGCACCTGCACGTTCAGCTCGAACGAGTGCGCGCGCCGGCCGATCTCGCGCTCGAACTCGGCGATCGCGCTCGCATAGGCGCGGTACGCACCGCCCCCGGTGGCTGTCTTCATCGTTCCCAGATACCGCTTGTGCGCGTCGCGGGCGTACTGCAGCGCGGATGCCGCGAGCGGAGTGATCGCTTCGCGCAGTTCCTCGGCGCCGGTGGCCGGCAGAGCGACCAGGGTGTCGAACCCGTCGACGAGCTCCAGCGGGCCCTCGGCGGGGTGCGCACGCGGCTCCACCGCCATGTCCCAGTAGTCGCGCCACTGCGCTTCGAGCGCGGCGCTGGCGTCGGCGGCATCTGGCGCGCGCACCTGCAGGTCGCGCAGGGTCGGCAGGCCCTCCGGCTCCCGGATCCCGAGCATCTGTCGCAGGGCGAGCGCGACGAGCGTCGGCATCCCGGCGTCCTCGCGTATCAACCACTGCGGCTTGTCGGCCATGGCCCCATCCTATGGAGAGGTCGCGGAGATTCCACTGCTCGGGCACCGGTAGTCTTGTGGGGTGGCAGCCTCCTCCACCAATCCCTATTCCGAAGCCGGCGTCGACACCGCTGCAGGTGATCGTGCCGTCGAGCTGATGAAGTCCTCCGTGCGCGCTACGCACGGCCCCGAAGTGCTCGGCGGTGTCGGCGGGTTCGCCGGCCTGTTCGACGCGACCGCTCTGCTCGGCTACACCAAGCCGTTGCTCGCGACCAGCACCGACGGAGTCGGTACCAAGGTCGCGATCGCGCAGGCGCTCGACAAGCACGACACGATCGGGCAGGACCTGGTCGGGATGGTCGTCGACGACATCGTCGTCGTGGGGGCGAAGCCGCTCTTCATGACCGACTACATCGCGTGCGGCAAGGTCGTCCCCGAGCGCATCGCCGACATCGTCCGCGGCATCGCCGACGCGTGCACCGCCACCGGCACCGCGCTGGTCGGCGGTGAGACGGCAGAGCACCCCGGCCTTCTCGGCCCGCGTGACTACGATGTCGCAGGCGCCGCCACCGGCGTCGTCGAGGCGGATGCCGTGCTCGGCGCCGAGCGCGTCCAGGACGGCGACGTCGTGCTCGCGCTGGCATCCAGCGGGCTGCACTCCAACGGCTACTCCCTCGTTCGCCACATCGTCACGGGCGCGGGCATCGGCTACGGCGACAACGCCGCAGACCTCGGCACCACCTGGGGCGAAGCGCTGCTCGAGCCGACCCGCCTGTACACGCTCCCGTTGCTGCGCCTGATCGAGAAGCTGGCAGAGGGCAGCGTGCACTCCCTCAGCCACGTCACCGGCGGTGGCATCGCTGCGAACCTCGCGCGTGTGCTCCCGGTCGGCAGCTGGGCGGAGGTCGACCGCTCGACGTGGTCGCCGAGCCCTGTCTTCCGTGTGCTCAGCGACATCGCCGGTTCCACACTGGAGTCCGCCGAGGGCACCTGGAACCTCGGAATCGGCTTCCTCGCCGTGATCGATCAGCGCCAGAAGGATGCCGCGATCGCCGCGCTCGCCGCGGAGGGCATCGACGCCTGGCAGGTCGCGACGGTCGGAACGGGTCCTCGCCCGTCCGGAGAGTTCGAAGAAGGCGCCAAGGGCGTCGATGGTGGTGCGGTGCGTCTCGTCGGCGCATACGCGGATGGAGCAGAGTAATACCCCATGTGCGGAATCGTCGGAGTGGTCGCTGGCGGCCCGGTCAATCAGGACATCTACGATGCGCTTCTCCTGCTGCAGCACCGTGGGCAGGACGCCACCGGCATCGCCACGGCTGAGCCGAGCGGCGTCATGCACATGGCCAAGGCCGAGGGCATGGTGCGAGAGGCGTTCCGCACCCGCGACATGCGCTCGCTCCTCGGCAACGTCGGCCTCGGCCACGTTCGCTACGCGACCAAGGGCACAGCATCCAGCGAAGAGGAGATGCAGCCGTTCTATGTGAACGCGCCCTACGGCATCGTCCTCATCCACAACGGCAACCTCACGAACACGCGCGAGCTCACCGCGGAGATGGCCAAGCGCGATCGTCGCCACCTGAACTCCTCCAGCGACACCGAGCTGCTGCTGAACGTCCTCGCCGGCGAGCTGCAGGCCACGACGAGCGACGTCGACCTCGACCCGGAGCGCATCTTCGAAGCCGTGAGCCGCACGCACGAGCGCATCGAGGGCGCCTACGCCGTGATCGCCGTGATCGCAGGCTACGGCCTGCTCGCCTTCCGCGACCCTTACGGCATCCGTCCCCTGATCCTCGGTCGCCGCGACGGTGCGGAGCACGACGAGTGGGTCGTCACCAGCGAGTCGCTGGTGCTGGAGAACGGCGACTACGAAGTCGTACGGGAGGTCGCGCCCGGCGAGGCGATCTTCATCACCGACCAGGGCGAGTTGTTCAGCCGGCAGTGCGCCGAGAACGCCACGCTCACGCCGTGCGCGTTCGAGTACGTGTACCTGGCCCGCCCCGATTCGACGATGAACGGCATCGCCGTGTACGAGTCGCGTCTGCGGATGGGGGAGCGTCTCGCCGACACGATCGCGAAGCACGTGCCGCGCGAGAAGATCGACGTCGTCATGCCGATCCCCGACTCCGCGCGCCCGTCGGCGATGGAGGTCGCCCGCAAGCTCGGCATCGAGTACCGCGAGGGCTTCTACAAGAACCGCTACGTGGGTCGCACCTTCATCATGCCGGGTCAGGCGGTGCGCAAGAAGAGCGTGCGTCAGAAGCTCAACGCGATGTCGACGGAGTTCCGGGGCAAGAACGTGCTCCTGATCGATGACTCCATCGTGCGCGGGACGACGAGCAAGCAGATCATCCAGATGGCACGGGATGCCGGTGCGCTGTCCGTGACGTTCGCCTCGGCCGCGCCGCCGGTGCGGTACCCGCATGTGTACGGCATCAACATGCCCTCGAAGCACGAGCTGATCGCCCATGGCCGCACGATTCCGGAGATCGCCGCTGAGCTCGGCGCCGACCACCTGGTGTACCAGGAGGTCGAGGATCTCAAGGCCGCGATCATCGAGGGCTCGGATGTCACCGACCTCGACATGAGCTGCTTCGACGGCCGCTATGTCACGGGCACCGTCACCGACGAGTACCTCTCCTGGGTCGAGAGCTCGCAGTCGTCGTGAGCACGTCGCGCCCGCTCTGGCAGGGTCGGGTGCTCGCGGTGCTCGGCATCCTGCTGTGCGCCTTCTCGCTGCGCTCCGCCGTGGCATCGCTGTCGCCGCTGTTCGATCACGTCGCCGCCGACTTCCCGCTTTCCTCCGCCGTGGTCGGGCTCATCGGCACCGCGCCGCCGGTGTGCTTCGCGATCTTCGGGTTGCTGACACCACTGTTCGAGCGACGACTGGGCCTCGAACGGGTCACCGTGATCGCGCTGATCGCGATCACCGCCGGCCTCGTGCTGCGCGGATTCTCGGTCGACGCGATCACGCTGCTGCTGTCGACCGCGCTCATCTTCGCCGGAGTCGGGATGGGGAACATCCTGCTCCCACCGTTGGTCAAGAAGCACTTCCCCGACCGGCTCGGCGCGATGATGACGATCTACACGACGGCGATGGCGCTGTCGACGTTCCTGCCGCCGTTGGTCGCGGTGCCGGTGGCGGATGCCGCCGGATGGCGCGTGTCACTGGCGATGTGGGGAGTGTTCGCACTCGCCGGCACCATCCCCTGGGTGCTCATGCTGCTCCGAGGGCGCACCGACGGAGTCCCGGTCCCCGTCGGTCGCGAAGACCGCTCGGCACGTGATGCGGAACGGGCGGATGCCGCGGCATCCGGTCCCGTGACGCTGGTCACCGGACCGATCGCCGTCGCTCCGGCGAACTCGCGGGTGTTCGCACGGCTCGCTCGGCTGCCGCTGGCCTGGTCGATCGCGGTCGTCTTCGGGACGTCGTCGACGATGGCGTACGTCTCGTTCGCGTGGCTGCCGACGATCCTGGTCGATCGGGCCGGGGTCACGGCATCCGTCGCCGGACTGCTGCTGTCGCTCTTCGCATTCATGAGCCTGCCCGCTTCGCTGCTCGTCCCGCTGCTGGTGGTGCGGTTCCAGGCGACGAGGCCGCTGTTCATCGTCGCCGTCGCCTGCGGCGCGGTGGGCCTGGCCGGAATCATCCTGCTGCCCTCGATCGCCCTCGTGGGGCTGTGGGTCGCGCTGTTCGGCATCGTCGGTGTGCTCTTCCCACTGGCGCTGGTGCTGATCAGCGTTCGTGCGCGCACACCGGAGACGGCCGTCGCCCTGAGCAGCTTCGTGCAGAGCGCCGGTTACATCGGAGCGGCCGCGTTCCCCATCCTGCTCGGCGTCGTGCACGACCAGACCGGCGACTGGCTTCTGCCGCTGCTGATCATCGGCGCCGTGCTCGTGATCGCCGTGCCGTTCGGGTTGATCGCGGGTCGGCGGCAGACGATCGAGGACGAGTGGGAGCGCCGGCACGGACGCTGGTGAACCAGTGCCGCGCCGCGGGTGAACACAGCGGATGCGGGCACGACGAAACCCCCGCACGAGGTGCGGGGGTTGTCAGATCAGGCGGTCAGGCCTTCTCTAGTTCGTCTTCGTCTTCGTCCGCGTAGTCGTCCGCCCACTTGTCCACGTAGGCGTCTTCATCCGTCGGATGAGCAAGTTCCCGCTCGAGCGCGGAGTAGTTCACCGAAGGACTGAAGGACTTTAGTTCGCGAGCGATCTTGGTGTGCTTCGCCTTTTGACGGCCACGGCCCATGCGCGAGACCCCCTAACGATTTAAGCTGTCGGACAATCAGGTGCCCGAGGCATTCACGACACCGGCGTGCGGCCGGTAAGAGTAGCATTCAGGATAGCACGAGGGCCAGGTGTGCTGGCCTTCGCCGGCAGGTGAAGGGAACGATTCACATGACAGATGCAGCCTCCTCCCCGTCCGACGAAACGGCGCAGAACGCCGGGTTGCAGAAGGCCGTCATCGTCGGCATGCAACCGGGTCAGGCCGTACACGTACTGCAGGAGGCCGCGCACTACGCGCACCTCCTGAACGCCCCGCTCGTGGTCGCCCATGTGGACGTGACCCGGTTCGTCACATATGAGGATCCGGACGGTTATGTGCACTCGGCACCGATCGATCTCAACATCGAAGCCGGCGCCGCCGAGTTCGAAGAGGTCCAGGCGGCCGCGGCCGCCGAACTCGACGGCAAGGGCCTAACCTGGGCCGCGCGTCAGCTGGTCGGTGACCCGGCCCTTGCGATCAAGCAGCTCGCGAACAAGCTCGACGCGCAACTGATCGTGGTCGGCACGCGCAAGCGCGGGCTGGGCGAGTCGATCAGAGAGTTCTTCACCGGCTCGGTCGCCGCGCGTCTCGCTCACCGTCAGCACCGTTCGGTGCTCGTGGTGCCCCTCGAGGAGTCGGTCCCCGACGACCAGCAGGAGATCTGGACCGAGTAGCCTCTGCCCGGCCCGCCGAGATCCTGTGTTCGGCACGAATACGGGATCTCGGCGGATGGGCCGGACGGGCTCAGGCGCCGGGAGAGGCCAGAGCCTGTGTGACGGCGCGGGCTGCGGCGTCGAGCGCGGCCTCCAGGTCGTCGACGGTGGATACCGCGAGCACGCCGCCGCGCGCCACGTGAGTGCGCAGGTCGGTACGCACTCGGGCGCGGAAGGCGTTGATCGACGCATCCGCCCGGTGCAGCGCTTCACGACTGGTCACCCGTTCGTCCGGCATCGATGACGAGGTCGACCGGGGGCGTGCCTTGGCACTCGTCCGCTCGTCGTTCGCGGCCGCCGCCAGATCGGCGCGCAGGCTCTTCATGGCGTCCTGCACGCTCTGGCGCACTTCGTTCGCGATCAGGCGGACCGAGTCGGCGAGACCGGACTCGATGCCGGCGAGATCGCCCTCCCGTCCGGCGAGTTCGGCGCGACCGGCATCCGTGATCGAGTAGATCGTGGTGCGTCCGTCTACGGTCTTGGAGACCAGGCCCTCCTCCTCGAGCTTCGCGAGCCGAGGGTAGATGGTGCCGGCGCTGGGCGTATAGGTGCCGCCGGTGCGATCGGTGAGCGCCTGGATGATGCCGTAACCGTGCTGCGGAGCCTCGGACAGCAGGGAGAGCAGATACAGGCGCAGGTCGCCGTGCGAGAAGACGGCCGGGGTCATGAGTCCCACTCCGCATCGTCTGCGACGGTGATGCGAGGCTGACGCAGCACCGTGATGTCGCCCGAGACCGAGTTGGTGCGCACGTCGACGAACGAGCCGGCGAGCTCTCCCGTCGAGCCCGTGTAGTTGGTCGGTCCGGTGTTGCCCCGGTCGACGCCGTCGATCAGCATCCGTCCGCTCATGGAGCGCGCCACGTAATTGGCGGGCAAAGTCTCCTCGAGTCGGATCGTGCTGTTGCCGGCGACCGTGTTCAGGTTGATGGTGTTCACGGCACCCGCCGCGTCGACCATGATCGCGCCGGAGACGGTGTCGACCGTCGCCTTGCGCACCGAGCCGGTGATCGCCACGTCGCCGGAGACGCTGTTCGCGTTCGCCGAGCCGGTCAGGCCACGCACCTGCACGTCGCCGGAGACCGAGTTGACGGTCAGGTCTCCGGTGTGGGTGTCGACGATGATGTCGCCGGAGACGGTGTTGAGCCGTGCGTCGTTGGTGAGTCCTGAGATCAGGGCGCCTGCGCTGACCACGCCGAGGTTGAGCGCGATGCTGCGGGGGACTGCGACACTGACCTCGGCACGGGGGCCGCCGGCGCCGAAGTTGCGGAAGACCTCGAGGAAGTTGTCCCACCCCAGCTGCGGGTGGTCGATCTCGATCTCGTTGCCGTCGGATTCGATCCGGAGGTCTTTGATGGTGACGCCGTGCACCTCGATGCGGATGCCGGGGTCGTCGTGGGCGATGACGTCCACCTGACCGCCGACGAGTCCGACCTTGAGCCGGGTCGCCTGAGCGATGTCGATGACGCGTTCCTCGCCGGGGGCGATGAGCCACTTCTCGGTCATGTTGTCTCCTGAGCTTGGTTAGTCGCGATATATCGCGTGTATGGAGAATAACACGATATATCGCGAATTTGTCAAGAACGAGCTCTCGCCGAGATATGAGACGCAAGAGGCGCCCGGCAGTGAGCCGGGCGCCTCTTGCGGAACGTGCTGAGGTCAGGCCTCGTAGTTCGGGCTGACTGCGCGATCGTTCGCGGAATCGCGATCATTGTGGATGCTGGTCTGAATGTAGGCCCCGGGGGTGGGGTACACGGCGCTGGCCGGACCGGGATTCATCGTCATCGTCATCGTCACGGCGAGAGTCTGGCCTGCGGAGATCGGTGTGTTGCGCAGCCAGAATCCGAGCGGGCTCTCCTCGACGATCTCGGACGAGACGTCGACGCCGTCGAGCAGGGCGCTCGTGATCGTCGCGCCGGTGAACGCATCCTCCCAGCTTCCCCCCGCGCCGGACGGACCGACGTAGACCTGTGGGCCGCGCACATCGAAGGAGATCTCCGGACTCGTCCCGCCCGGAGCGAGAGAGGTGAGGGAGAACGACGTGGGGATGTCGATCACGTACGGCGTGGAGGGGTCGAACTCGTTCGTGATCGTCGCGGTGCTCCACTGCGCGCTCACGGCGCCGTCGTTCGTGTCCACGTAGGTGACGGAGATGGTCACGACATTGTTCTCCGGGGTCGGGTCGCCGGCCGCAAGGACGCTCAGCACGTACGGATTCAGGTCCTCATGCCATGTGCTCTCCCAGATGCCGAAGCCCCCGTAGATCGTGACGGAGCCGCCTGCCGGTATCTCCGCGGGGATCGTGAACGTGGAGGTGACGATGTTGCCGGTCGTCTGCGAGCTCGCGCGTGGCACCGTGGTCCCGGTCGCGGAGTCGAGCGTGAAGGTGGGGTCGCCCAGGACTCGAACGTCGCTGCTGGCGGTCACGACTGTGCCGACCGGCACCGCCGTGGTCGAGTCATTGTGGATCTCGAACGCCGCGGGAACGCCGATGCTCCACTGCCGGAGGCCGTCAGGGCTCTGCGCGCCGAGCCCGTCGCCGAAGGGAAGGGCCTCCAGTCGCAGATCGACAGCGACGCTCGCGGCCGCGAGCGGTGTCGCGACAGCGGCGGCGATCACCGGCACCGACCATGCGGAGGCCTTCAGTACGGTGCGCCGGGCTACCCCGGGCGCGTCGGATGTCGTGATGTCAGTGCTCAAGGGGTCCCCCACCGGTCGTTTCAATTACGGGGAAGACTTTAGCGGGTTCTGGGCGGTTCGGCTTGACATTGACGTTGCGTCAACTTTTATCGTGATCATATCGACACGGAAGGAGGATGCAGTGCACACGCAGGACTGGTCGATCCAGGAGATCGCCCGCCACGCCGGGACCACGAGCAGAACGCTGCGCCACTACGACGACATCGGCCTGCTCGCTCCATCGCGCATCGCGCACAACGGCTATCGGCACTACGACCAGAGCGCCCTCGTGCGGCTGCAGCGGATTCTGCTGCTGCGCGACCTCGGACTCGGTCTGCCCCAGATCGCTGAGGCGCTCGAAGCATCGACGGACAGCAGCGCGGCAGTCGAGGCATCCGCTCTCGAGACCCACCTCGCGTACCTGCGCGAGGAGCAGAACCGGCTGGCGCGGCAGATCGCGTCGGTCGAGACGACCATCAACGCATTGAAAGAAGGAGGAACCCTCATGGCCGAGAACATGTTCGACGGCTTCGACCACACGCAGTACAAGGAGGAGGTCGAGAACCGCTGGGGAAAGAAGGCCTACGCCGACAGCGATCGCTGGTGGCGAGGCATGACCGACAGCGAGCGAGCCGAATGGCAGCAGCTCGTGTCCGACCTCTCCCGGGACTGGATCGCAGCCGCCGAGAGCGGCATCGAGCCGGCATCGGATGAGGCGCAGGCCATCGCGCGACGCCACGTCGAGTGGCTGACCGGGGTGCCGGGCACGCCGGCATCCGTGCCGCAGGGCGACGTGAAGGGCTACGTGATCGGGCTCGGTGAGATGTACGTCGCCGATCCGCGCTTCGGTGCCAATTACGCCACCGCCGACGGCGGTACGCGCGGCGCCGAGTTCGTCCGCGACGCGCTCCGCGTCTACGCGGAGGCGAACCTGTAAGACACGCGTCAGGGAGGAGATCGCACGTTCGGGACGAACATCCCGCGTGTTCTCTCCTCCCTTTCGCGCGTTCTCCTCCCGAACGACTGCGGGGCATAGGGTCTATGCATGGCAGGCCGCCGCACGATCTCGAACGCGGCGCCGTTGTTCGTGGCAGCGGCGCTCAGCTATGCGGCGAACTGCGCACTGGGTCTGGCAGTCGCCGCCAGGGTCATCGACACCCGGCACTTCCGCTGGCTGCATCATGCGATGTACATCACGACGTGCACCACGGTCGTCGCCGCCATCGGCAGCGCGTGCCGGGGCAGTCGGCCCGCGCGTCAGGCCGCGCTCGCGCTGGCGCCGGCCGTGGTGCCGCTCACCGCGATCGCCTACGTGCCGACGCACACGCGCCGGCATCCGCTCGTCGCGCTCGCCGCAGCGCCCTTCATCATCGCGAGCGTCGTGCGCTCGTTCCGCCCCACCGACCGGAAGTGACCGCATGGAACTGCTCGACGCCATCCGCCGCCGCAAGACCACGAACGGGCCCTTCCTGCCCGAGCCCGTCTCGGGGGAGCATCAGCGGATCCTCCTGGAGGCGGCGGGCCGCGCCCCGTCGCAGCTGAACAGCCAGCCCTGGCGATTCGTCGTGATCGAGAGTCGCGACACGATCGAGCAGATCGCGCGCATATCGGGCGAGAGCATGACCGAGGCGATGTCGAACGGCACGTTCTTCGAGCGCTACAAGCCGTACTTCCGTTTCAGCCAGGCCGAGATGGAGCAAAAACGCAGCGGGATGCTGTTCGACAAGCTCCCGGCGCCGTTGCGCCCCTTCACCGGTCAGGTGTTCACGAAGAGAGGGCAGACCCTCATGAACGCCCTCGGGGTGCCGAAGACGCTCGGGTCGGAGAACCGCAAGCTCGTGGCGGGCTCTCCGCTGCTGCTCGGCGTGATGCTCGATCGCAGCGAGTACCGCCCCGGGCAGCTGTCGTCGTTCTACTCGGTGTTCAGCATGGGCGCGGCGATGGAGAACGTCTGGCTGACCACGGTCGAGCTCGGCATGGGCATCCAGTTCATCTCGTTCCCCATGGAGGTGCCGGGTCGGTGGGATGAGATCGTTCGGCTTCTGCGCGTGCCCGACGATCTCAAGCTGATGGCCGTGTATCGGCTGGGCTACCTGCCGCCCGAGCAGCGGCGCCCTGCCATCGACTGGTCGAGCAGCCAGCGCAAGCTCCCGTCGCAGTACGTGTACCGAGAGGACTGCGAGACGCCGCAGACCGGCTGGGACGAGACGGACTGACCGCGCGTCAGTTCCCGCCCGAGCGCGGATGAAGCGTCAGATCGCGGACCGCGGGGCCCTCGATGCGCGTGCCGTCCGGCGCGAAGCGCGAGGCGTGCAACGGGCAGTCCCACGTGCATTCGGCGTCGTTCCAGTCGAGCACGCCTCCCAGATGCGTGCACACGGCGGAGACGCCGCGCGTGACGCCGTCCACAGTGGAGACGCCGACGGGGTGACCGGCGCGATTCGACACGACGCCGCTGCCCTCCGCGGGGCGGGGGACGGGCGCGCGACGCGACTCGGCGCGTGACCATCCGGTTGCTGCGGCGGCTGCGACCCGCCCGCTCTCGGCGACGGCCCGTGAGATGTCGGCGGGCACGGTCAACCGTGTGCCGATCGCCGTCATCCAACGCGGTCGGTCGTGTCGGTCGGTGCCGATGATCTCGGCGGTGAGGCGCAGTGCAGCGGCCGGAGCGTTCGACAGCCCCCACTTCGCGTACCCTGTCGCGAACCGGATGCGCCCGAGACCCCGCGGCATCGCGCCGACGAACGGGATGAGGTTGTGCGACTCGTAGTCCTGAGCCGACCACCGGTGGGTCTCCTCGGCATCGGGGAAATGCTGTCTGGTCCATGTCACGAGATCGTCGATCGCCTCCGTCTCGCCGTCCGAACGTCCGACCGGGTGCCCGTTCCCGCCGACCACGAGCTGCGCCGTCGCGCCAGGCCCGTCGTCGGGCGAGACAGGACGGATCGACCGGCTCGGGTCGTCCACGGCGATGAAGGTGCCCTCGAGGTCGCTCCCCGGAACGCGGAAGGCGACGCAGTACGAACGGAGGCCGCGGGTCTTCGCGAAGTAGAGACCCCGGTCGATGATGGGCGTGCCCGTCGCCAGGACGACGTGGCGCGCGAACAGCGGCCCGGCGGCGGTATCCACGCGTGGCTCGGGGAGGGCGTGGGCGCCGGTGGCGCGGATGCCGGTGTGCAGTACTCCGCCCACGGCCCGCAGTTCTTCGGCCAATGCTCGTGCGACACGCATCGGGTCGATCATCACCTGTTCCTCGAGGGCGACGGCGCCGACGACGGGGAACGGTGTCGCGGGCAGATCGGCCGGAGCCAGCATCCGAGTCGCCAGCCCCGCCTCGCGCGCAGCGAAGTGCTGAGCCCGGACAGCGTCGAGGCCGCGCGGACTCTGCGCGTACGTGTGGTCGGTGCACCGGGTGTAGGGGACTCCCGCGCTGTCGGCGAAGGCGGTCAACCACTGCATGCCGGCGCGGTTGGCGTCCACATACGCCCTCACGAGTGGGACCGTGTGATGCTGGCGGATCTTCGCCAGGGTCTGCCCCTGAAGCAGCGTCAGCTTGCCGGTGTTCGCACCGGTCGTGAGCTCGCCGACCTCGCCGGCGTCGACCACTGCGACATCGAGACCCTTGCGCGCGAGCATGACCGCGGTCGACAGGCCGGTGAGCCCCGCCCCGACGACGACCACGTCATGGCGTGCGCCGGGTTCGAACGGCGATCCGAGGGATGAAGTGGGTTCGAGCTTCCACAGAGGGTTCATGGCGTTCAGTCAACGCCGCCCGCGAATGCACACATACCGCCTTGACAATCCCGCCGTCCGCAGTCAGGCGACGACGGGGCTAGAGTGGCCGCGTGACTCTCCGCCGGCTGCTGCTCGTCGTGCTCGGTGGGACTCTGGGCACCGCGATGCGGCTCGCGTTCGCCCTGTGGACGCCGGATGCGGGAGGCTTCCCCCTCGCGACCTTCACGGTGAACATCCTCGGCGCGCTGCTGATCGGGGTCCTCGCCGCGCGCCTTCCCGGCGGATCGGACCTGCGCGTCTTCCTCGGCACGGGCATCCTCGGCGGGTTCACCACCTACAGTGCTTTCGCGGTCGACACGGTGCAGTTGTGGGCGCAGGCGCCGCTGCTCGCGGCGCTGTACGCGTTCCTGACTCTGGTGCTCGGCGTGACAGCCGCAGCCGTCGGGATGCGCGTCGCACGGCGCAAGGGCGCGCGATGACTCCGCTCGTCTTCCTGCTCGCATCCGTCGCCGGGGGTGCCGGCGCCGCTCTGCGCTACGCGGCGGATGTGGGCGTCAGCAGGTTGTCCGGCCGCCGGTTCCCCTGGGGCATCGTCATCGTCAACGTCAGCGGTTCTTTCGCGCTCGGCCTCGTCACCGCAGCGCTGCCGGATGCCGCTTTCGTCATCGGGGCCGGACTCCTCGGCGGCTACACCACCTTCAGCACCGCGATGCTCGACAGCATCGCCCTCTGGACGGACGGCGAGCGGAGGGCATCGGCGGCGCATCTGATCGGGACGTTCGCGGCATCGGTCGTCGCGGCGCTCGCCGGGCTGGGCCTCGGCGCCGCGCTCTGACCACGACGCCTCGATGCCCCCTACCGGGCGGTGACCACGGCGCTCAGCATCCTCACAAATGCGAGAATGTACAAAAGTACATGTACAGGAGTCCAGAGGGGGAGGATCGTGGCTGAAACCGTCCGTCGCAGACGCGATCCCGAGACGCGCCGCCTGGCGATCGTCACCGCAGCTGCTGAGCTCATCACCGAGGTCGGCGTCGACGCGATCACCCATCGCATGGTCGCCTCCCGCGCCGATGTGCCCCTCGGTGCGACGACCCAGTACTTCGCCACACTCGACGACCTCCGCGATGCGGCGCTGCAGCTGCTCGCCGCTCATGTGGCCGAGCGGATGGCGGACATCCGTGCGATCATCAGCGAACGCGGTGCGACTCCGGCCCTGCTGGCCGAACTGATCCACGCGGCCCTCTCCGACGCCGCGGCCGTCCAGGCCGATCGTGCCGTCGTCACGGCGGCCGTGCACGATCCGAGCCTGCGCGAGCTCGCGCGGCACTGGACGGACGAGCTCGTCGGTATCCTCGCCCCCGTTCACGGCCCCGACAGCGCCAGGGCAGCAGCCGTTTTCATCGACGGCATACTCTGGCACGCACAGATCCACGAACGACCGCTCGATCAGCAGCTCATCGAGACCGCGCTCGCGGGTATCCTCGGGACCGCTGAGACTCCTGCATCCCTTTCGCCGCCGTCCACCGCATAGACAACCGAGAGATCACCGTGTCGAAACTCGCCATCCTCAGTCTGCGCAACCGCGCGCTGATCGCTCTCATCACGATCGTCGCCGCCGTGTTCGGCGGACTCGCTCTGACGAACCTCAAGCAGGAGCTCATCCCTTCGCTCGAGTTGCCGTCGCTCATCGTCATGACGTCGTACCCCGGTGCATCACCGGAGGTGGTCGAGAACGACGTCTCCACGCCGATCGAGACGGCGATCCAGGGCGTTCCGGGGCTCGAGTCCACGACGGCGACGAGCTCGACGAACTCCTCGATCATCCAGGCGACCTTCACGTACGGCGAGAACCTCGCCACCGCCGAGCAGAAGATGCAGCAGGCGATCAACCGCATCTCCTCGCAGCTGCCGGAGGACGTCGAGCCGCAGGTGCTCTCGGTGTCGATCGACGACTTCCCCGTGATCCAGGTCGCGGTCACCGGATTCGAGGATGCCGAGACGGCGCAGGCCGACCTCGAGAACGTCGCGATCCCCGACCTCGAAGATGTCGAGGGGGTCAACGCCGCGCAGATCGTCGGAGGCATCGGCCAGCGCATCACCATCACCCCTGACGATGCGAAGCTCGCAGCCGAGGGCGTGAGCAGTCAGGCCATCAGAGACGCGCTGCAGCAGAACGGCTCGCTCTTCCCCGGCGGTGACATCACCGAGAACGGTCAGACGTTGACGGTGCAGACCGGCGCCAAGATCACCTCGGTCGACGACATCGCTGCTCTTCCGCTCGTGGGCACGGCCGCCACTGTGGCGGATGTCGCCACCGTGGCGCTGGAGTCCGACCCGGTGTCGTCGCTGTCCCGCGTGAACGGCGAGGACGCACTGTCGATCTCGATCACCAAGCTTCCCTCTGCGAACACGGTGGAGGTGTCCGACGGCGTGATCGCAGAGCTCGACGAGCTGCAGGAGGCCTTCCCCGACGCGGAGTTCACGGTCGTCTTCGACCAGGCGCCGTTCATCGTGCAGTCGATCGAGACGCTCGCCACGGAGGGGCTGCTCGGCCTCGTCTTCGCGGTGATCGTCATCCTCGTCTTCCTGCTGTCGATCCGTTCGACCCTGGTCACCGCGATCTCGATCCCGACCAGCGTGCTGATCACCTTCATCGGCCTGCAGGCGTTCGGGTACTCGCTCAACATCCTCACCCTCGGCGCTCTCACGATCGCGATCGGCCGTGTGGTCGACGATTCGATCGTCGTGATCGAGAACATCAAGCGGCACTACGTGGGCGATGCGGACAAGGGGGACGCGATCCGTCTCGCCGTGCGCGAGGTGGCGGCCGCGATCACGGCGTCCACGATCACGACCGTCGCGGTGTTCCTGCCCATCGTCTTCGTCGGCGACATGGTCGGCGAGCTGTTCCGACCGTTCGCGATGACGGTGACGATCGCGATGGTCGCCTCGCTGCTCGTGGCGCTGACGATCGTGCCCGTGCTGGCATACTGGTTCCTGCGTCCTGGCAAGGAGCTGCGCGACGAGAACGGCGACGTGATCGATCCGGAGCACCAGGACGCCCCGCCGACACCGCTGCAGAAGATGTACCGCCCGATCCTGGGATGGACGCTGAAGCACTCGGCGATCACGGTGATCCTCGCGGTCGTGGTGCTCGGCGGCACCCTCGCCGCTGCGCCGCTGATGAAGATCAACTTCCTCAGCGACTCCGGTCAGAACACCATGACCGTCACCCAGGACCTCGGTCCGACGGCGAGCCTCGAGACGAAGGATGCCGCGGCATCCGTCGTCGAGGACGCGCTCGAAGGCATCGACGGCATCGAGAACGTGCAGGTCTCGATCGGCTCGAGCGGCTCGTCGCTCATGGACGCCTTCTCCGGCGGAGCCGGCGTGACGTACTCGATCATGACGTCGTCCGATGTCGATCAGGAGCAGCTTCGCGCCGACGTGCTGGACGCCGTCGACTCGCTGGAGGACGTCGGCGACATCAGCGTCAACGCCTCGGCTGGTCTCGGCTCGAGCGACATCGAGGTGAACGTCACGGCACCGAGCTCGGATGCGCTGGCCGAGGCGACCGAGGCCGTGAAGGCCGAACTCGACGGACGCGACGGCATCGGTGCGATCACGGACAACCTGGCCGCCTCACTGCCGTACATCGCGGTGGTGGTCGATCGTCAGGCCGCGGCCGACAACGGCCTCTCCGAGGTCGCGGTCGGTTCGATCGTCTCGAGCACGATGCGCCCGCAGCAGGTCGGCTCGGTCGAACTGGATGACACGGCTCTCACGGTGTACATCGCCGCCACCGAGCCGCCGGCGACGATCGACGAACTGCGTTCGCTGGTCATCCCGAGCCCGCGCGGCATCCTCACGCTGCAGGACATCGCCCTCGTCGAGCAGCGTGAGGGGCCGACCTCGATCACGACCGAGCAGGGCCGCCGCACGTCGACGATCACGGTGCCTCCGGCATCCGACAACCTCGCGACCGCGACCGCGTCGGTGGCGGCCGCCCTCGAAGCGGTCGACCTGCCCGACGGCGCCAGTGCAGAGGTCGGCGGCGTCGCCTCGCAGCAGGCGGACTCGTTCTCGCAGCTCGGGCTCGCGATGCTCGCGGCCATTCTGATCGTCTACGTCGTGATGGTCGCGACCTTCAAGTCGCTGCGACAGCCGCTGCTGCTGCTGGTATCCGTGCCGTTCGCGGCCACCGGCGCGATCCTGCTGCAGATCGTCACCGGCGTGCCGCTCGGCGTCGCATCTCTCATCGGTGTGCTGATGCTCATCGGCATCGTGGTGACGAACGCGATCGTGCTCGTCGACCTCGTGAATCAATATCGGGAGAAGGGGCTGTCGACGCGAGATGCGGTGATGGCGGGTGGCGAGAAGCGTCTGCGCCCGATCCTCATGACGGCGCTCGCGACGATCTTCGCCCTCACGCCGATGGCGCTGGGCATCACAGGGCACGGCGGGTTCATCTCGCAGCCGCTCGCGATCGTCGTGATCGGAGGCCTGGTCTCCTCCACGGTGCTGACACTGATCGTGCTGCCCACGCTGTACAACCTCGTCGAGGGGGCGAAGGAACGGCGCCGGGCTCGCAAGGCGGGGCCGGATGCCGGGGCGGAACCGGTCGACCAGCCGGATGCCGACGCGCCGACAGGCGCCGCGCACGCCCTCACGCGGCGGGAGCTGCGCGAACATCAAGGTCCGTCAGCAGGGTGAACGGCGTCGGCGGATGCCGGAGAATGCAGCGCATCGCGGAATAGATCGCAGCCGGGTGCTGTTCACCGGCGAGTGCGCCGACCTCAGACCCGGCGCGCAGAAAGAGTGTCAGTGCCACTGAACGACCTCACCACATCGCCCGACCAGGAAACGATCACGAACGAGACGGCGGTGGCTCAGGAGCAAGCCGCTCTCGACGAGGCATTCGCGCGCAGGGACGACCTTCTGCAGGAGCTCGACGCGGGCCTCACGGCTCCCGCGACGGATGCCGTCCAGTACGCACGGATGCGCATGATGGCGCAGCGGCGGTCCGAACTCGTGCACGCCGAGCAGGGGCTGATCTTCGGGAGGCTCGACGCTCTCGATGACACCGTCCGGCGTCTCGGCCGGGTGGGGATCCCCGGCCCGGACGACGATGAGCCGCTGGTGATCGATTGGCGTACGCCGGCTGCGCGCGCCTTCTACACCGCCACTGCCGTGGACCCGCAGGGCCAGGCCCGGCGTCGGCACATCCGCACGAGCGGTCGCACCGTGCAGGGAGTGGACGACGAGCCGCTCGACGGTTCGATGGCGAGCGATCTCGTCGGCGAAGGCGCGTTGCTCGCCGCGCTGGACGAGCGTCGTACTGGCCGCATGAGCAGCGCCGCTGCGACCCTGCAGCGCGAGCAGGACGACGTGATCCGCGCCGACGCCCGCGGACCGCTCGTGGTGCAGGGCGGACCTGGCACCGGCAAGACGGTCGTGGCACTGCATCGGGTGGCGTACCTGCTGTTCACCCACACGCAACTGGCCGCGCAGGGCGTGCTGGTGCTCGGGCCGTCGACGCGCTTCCTCGACTACATCGCTCAGGTGCTGCCCGCCCTCGGGGAGACCGCGATCGTGCCTGCGACGTGCGACACCCTCGTCCCGGGGATCACCGTCGAGCGCGACGAGCCGCGTGCGGTCGCGGAGATCAAGGGGAGAGCGCTCTGGCAGCGCGCCCTCTCCGAGTACGCGTCGTCGCTGGCGCCCGCCCCCGCAGGGCTGGAGCTCCGCTGGGAGGGGGAGACGTACACGCTCGAGGAGCGCAGGATTGTGAATGCACTCGCATCCGCGACGTCCGGACGCGCCTACCATGCTGCGCGTGCCGTCTTCGGCGCACAGCTGCGGGATCTGCTCACCGATGCCGTCGTCGAGCGCAGCGAGCAGATGCTGGTGCAGCTGGAGGAAGGGCTCGAGGACATCCTGGCCGGCGTCGACGCGGGGCTGGCGCGCGCCGATGACCGCGCCGCGGCCACGGGAGCGACAGGCGCGGAGGTCGACGGAGTGCTCTCGGAGGATGACATCGAGCGGTTGCGCGATCGGATCGCCGCCGACGGCGGGATCGACGCGGTGCTCTCGCGGTGGTGGCCGATCCTCGACGCGGCGACCGAGTTGCGTCGATTGCTCGCCGACGATGCGATGCTGCGCAGGTGGGCGCCGGATCTCACCTCCGCCGAGCGCGATGCGGTGCGCCGCGAGCCGGCGGGTTGGGCCGGCAGCGACATCCCGCTCCTCGACGCGCTCTCCGATCTGCTGGGCGATCCTGAGCCCGGCGGCGGGCAGGGCGAGTTCCTCGCCGATCGCGCTGCGGCGAGGCGCGACTGGGTCTACGGTCACGTCGTCATCGACGAGGCGCAGGAACTGTCGGAGATGCAGTGGCAGATGGTGATGCGGCGTTGCCCTTCGCGGTCGATCACGGCCGTCGGCGACATCGATCAGGCGGAGGCCTCGCATCGGCACACCTCGTGGCGGCAGGCCGTGACAGCGGCGTTCGGCGAGCGGTGGACCGAAGCCCGGCTGACGATCTGCTACCGCACCCCGCTCGAGGTGATGGCGCTCACCGCCCCCGTGCTGCGAAATGCCGGGAGCGAGAACGAACCGCCGCGAGCCGTGCGTGCCTCCGGCATCGAACCGTGGGAACGCGACGTCGCAGAGCGGGAGCTCGCCGCCGAGGCGGGACGCCTGGTCGATGAGTTGTCTGCGCGCTGGTCCGGAGGAACCGTCGGCGTCATCGCACCAGAGGGTCGCCTCGCTGCACTGCGCGACGCCCTGCCGGAGGCGAATGTGCTCTCGGCGACCGACGCCAAGGGGCTGGAGTGGGACGCGACGCTGCTCGTGGACGCTGCCGGTATCGCGTCCGAGCCGCGCGGCTGGAACGGGCTCTACGTCGCCCTGACCCGTTGCACCCAGGAGCTCGGGCAGCTGCGCGTCAGCTGAGCGCTATGCCCCAGGTGAGACTCCACGTCTCGCCTGGGGCGAGGCGGCGGATGCCGAGACCGCTGTTCAACGCATCCGCAGGGGCGGTCATCGGTTCGATGGCCACCGCGAGGTCGTGCCCGGGGTAATTCTTCGTCGTGTAGACCTGCACGAATTCGAAGCCCTCGCCCTGAGACAGGGTGACGCGACGACCGTCGGGCGACGTGAGGGTGTGACGAACGAACCCGTCCGCATCGCGGGTGAGTTCGGTGAAGCCGGTGTCGAGCGCGATGTCGCCGAGGCGCACGCCGTCGCGCAGCCCCTCCGGCGCGGGGGAGGTGCCGGTGGGCAGCATCCGCTCGTCGGTGTCGAACTGCGTCGCGGCCGGCACGGTGAGCACCAGGTCGTGCGTGTCGACGTCGCCGATCATGAGGAAGGGGTGGGTGCCGAGGGCGGCTGGTGCCGCGGCATCCGATCGGTTCGTCAGCGTGTGCGTGACCTCGATGCCGGCATCGGTGAGCGCGTACGTGACCGTCGTATCGATCTCGTACGGGAAGCCGGTCTGCGGATGGATCGTCGCACGGAGGGTGGCGACGTCATCCGTCTGCTCGAGCTCGTAAGCGGTGAAACGCAGCAGTCCGTGACTCGCATTGTGCAGCTTCGGCTCGCTGATCGCGAGCTGCCGCGCGGTGCCGTCGTCGTCCCAGAGGCCGTCGCGCACGCGGTTCGGCCACGGGGCGAGCACGACGCCCGAGCACGAAGGGGTCGGGATGTTCTCGGGGTATCGCGAGACGAGATCGACGCCTCCGACCGTGAGGCCGCGGAGAGATGCACCGACCTGGGCGACCTGCGCCGTGACGGCGCCGCGCTGAAGGTGGATCTGGATGCCGGTGGGCGATTGCGAGGTCACAGTGTCATGTTACGGGCGGTCATGTCACGGGCGCCGTCGCCCGAGGGGTTTCTCAGGTGCATCGGCTAAACTTGTGCGGTCGGCTTCGGGCAGCCGCGCATGGCGCGGGCGTTTATCTGTTGGAAGTGTGAGCCCAGGGGCCGATGGTGAGCGTCGATCGACGCACATTAACCATCACATGAATGGCCCCCGGCCGACGGATGTCCGGGTTTCCCCGCGCGCGCAGCGCGGTGCTGTCACGTGCAGAACCCAGAAGGACACACCCATGCCCAAGAACAAGAAGCCCCAGGGCGGCAGGCCCTCCCGCAACTTCGAGCCGCGCTACGGCGCGAACAAGACCTCGTTCCACGACCGTCACGCCGGTCGTCCCGAAGGTGGACGTTCGGACGCCGGCGCACAGCGCTCTTCGTCGAACCGCTCGTCGGCCGGTGCCGACCGCCGCCCAGGCAGCAAGAGCGCGGGTCACCGCGGATACCGCCCGGCCGAGGCCGAAAGCGGTGCCCCGAAGCGTCGTTGGAGCGACCAGGAGCGTGCCGGTCGCGACGAGGCCCGCGGCATCCGCAATCGTGCCGAGTCCGGTCGCCGCGAGGCGCCGCATCACCAGAGCGAGCGTCCCCGCACCGATGGGCGTCGGTTCAACGATGACCGTCCGCGCTTCAACGGCGACCGTGGGGCTGAGCGTGCTCGTTTCAACGACGACCGTCCTCGCCGCGATGATCGTGGACGCCAGGATGAGCGTCCGCGTCGCGATGCCGGCTCATCGACCGCTTCCCGCTACCAGGGCGACCGCCCGCGCTTCAACAGCGACCGGGGCGCTGAGCGTCCGCGTTTCAACAGCGACCGTCCGAACGGCCGGGGCACCGAGCGTCCCCGGTACGACAACGACCGCCCGCGCTTCAACAGCGACCGGTCGGCAGAGCGTCCGCGCTTCAATGACGATCGTCCCCGCCGCGACGAGCGCGGTGGCCAGAGCGATCGCCCGCGCCGCGATGCGGGTGCGTCGGCAGGCAGCCGGTTCTCCGGCGATCGTCCGCGTTTCAACAGCGACCGCGGTGCTGAGCGCCCCCGGTACGACAACGATCGCCCCCGGTACAACAGCGACCGCGGTGGCGACCGCCCCCGCTATGACAACGACCGCCCCCGCTTCAACAGCGACCGGTCCACCGAGCGTCCCCGCTTCAACGACGACCGCCCGCGTCGTGACGACCGCGGTCGCGACGATGGCCGACCGCGTTACGAGGACCGTCCCCGTGTCGACAGCGACCGTCCCCGTCGTGACGGTGCAGGCGCGGCATCCGGTTCGCGGAACCAGGGCGACCGTCCGCGTCGTGACGACGCCCGCCGTGACGATCGCGGACCCCGCCGCGACGACCGCGGCCCTCGCCGTGACGACCGTCGCAGCGAGCCGCGCGCGAGCCGTGACGACTGGAACAAGACATCGACTGCACCGTTCGAGCCCACCGAGGACGTCGTCCACGAGCGTCTCGAGGCGAAGACCGTGGCCGCGCCGGAGGTCGAGGGCGTCACGTTCGCCGATCTCGGCATCGGCTCGAACATCGTCGAGGTGCTGAGCAATCTGGGTGCGGAAGCGCCGTTCCCGATCCAGGCCGCGACGATCCCGTCGATCCTCGAGGGTCGCGACGTGCTCGGCCGTGGCCGCACCGGCTCCGGCAAGACCATCGCCTTCGGCGCCCCGCTCGTCGAGCGCGTGCTGAAGTCGCAGGCGGGCAAGCGTCGTGAGTACGGCCGCAAGCCGCGTGCGATCATCCTCGCTCCGACGCGTGAGCTCGCGCTGCAGATCGACCGCACGATCCAGCCGATCGCCCGCAGCGTGGGCCTGTTCACCACGCAGATCTACGGCGGTGTCCCGCAGGGGCGCCAGGTCGGCGCGCTGATGAAGGGCGTCGACATCGTGATCGGAACGCCCGGACGCATCGAGGACCTCATCAAGCAGCGCAAGCTCGACCTCTCGGACTGCCGCATCGCGGTGCTCGACGAGGCCGACCACATGTGCGAACTCGGCTTCGTCGAGCCGGTGCAGCGCATTCTGCGCCACACCCAGGAGGGCAGCCAGAAGCTGCTGTTCTCGGCGACGCTCGACCGCGAGGTCGCTGCGCTGGTCGACGAGTTCCTCGTGGATCCTGCCGTTTACGAAGTCTCGGGTGAAGACCAGGGCTCCGGAACGATCGACCACCGCGTGCTCGTGATCGAGCACCGCGACAAGGCCGAGATCCTCACCTCGATGGTCGACCGTGCAGGCAAGACTCTCGTCTTCGCCCGCACCCGCGCATACGCGGAGACCCTGGCCGAGCAGTTCGACGACGCCGGCATCCCTGCGGCCGCGCTGCACGGTGACCTCAACCAGGCCAAGCGCACGCGCAACCTCGAGCGCATGACCTCGGGGCGCGTGTCGGTTCTGGTCGCCACCGACGTCGCTGCTCGCGGCATCCACGTGGATGACATCGACCTGGTGATCCAGGCGGATGCGCCGGACGAGTACAAGACCTACATGCACCGCTCGGGTCGCACCGGCCGTGCAGGCCGCGCGGGCCGCGTCGTCACGCTGATCACGCGTCAGCGTCAGCGTCGCATGACCGAGCTGCTGGGTCGCGCCGAGATCGACGCACCGTTCGAGTCCGCTCGTATCGGTGACGACATCATCGAGGAGATCACCGGGCGCATGCCCAGCAACGACGAGATCACCCGATAACAGGGTTCACAACTCCTCGACGAACGTGAGGCGAAGGGCCCCGGATGCAAGATCCGGGGCCTTTCTGCGTCATTCGTGAGGAGTTGTGAACTGCCGGCCTGAACGTCCGCGCCGCCGGCTCAGACGATGGCGTGCTCGTGCACCGTCGAGCTCAGCGTGGTGCCGTTCAGGTCGAGATACAGCTGCTGCTCGGTCACGGTCAGCGTCATGGAGTTGCGGCGCTCGAGCGACGTGGTCGCGGCGTCGATGAAGCCGGGATCGAAGCTGAACACCCTGATCGACTCTGCGTCGTGGATGCGCTTGCCCGCCCACGGTGCGATGACCTTGAGCGGGTCGCGGTGCGTGTAGACGGCGACCCGGCCTGCGAGCTTGCTGCCGTAGTGCAGACGCTCGGCGTCAGGGGCTCCGACCTCGATCCAGGCGGTGATCGTGCCCGTCATGTCGCGGATGATCACGGCGGGCTCCTCGGTCGACGAGATGCCGGCGCTGAACGCGATGCCCTCGGCGTACTCGAGGCAGTAGGCGAGTGTGCGGGTGAGCATGTACGCGTCTGTCTCGGACGGATGCCGCGCGACGCGGAGCGCGAGCTCGTCGTAGACACCACGATCCATGTCTGCCAGTTGCACCGTGAAGGTGTGGATCATCGCGCCGATTGCCATAGTCATCGAGCCTACGCGTCGAGGCAGGCGGCGTTGACCGCGAATCGACGCCCCGTCAGAACAGGGTGGGCGCCGCCGGTTCCACGAAGGTCGGGCGGAGCGTGGCCGGTCGGGTGAGTCGTCGGCTCGGATACGCGTCGTCCGAGTGGCGGGCATCGAGCCCGTGCGCGCGGATGAGCGGACGCACGCGCTTGGCCAGCCACTGACGATACGGTTTCGGCGCCTCGGATGCTGCGCCGGGATAGAGCCCGCGGTACGACGACATGAGCTCAGGGTGCTCGCGCTGCAGCCACTGCATGAACCAGGGTTTGACCCCTGCGCGGAGGTGCAGTGCGCCGTAGATGACATGATCGGCGCCGGTCTCGGCGATGCGGTGAAGTGCGTGATCGACGGCCGCGACCGAGTCGGTGAGGTGGGGGAGCACCGGCATCAGGAAGACGCCGACGCGGAACCCCGCATCCGTCAGTGCGCGCACCGTGTCGAGTCGCGCCTGCGTGCTCGGTGTGCCCGGCTCGATCGAGTGCTGCAGGGTGTCGTCGTACATCGCGATCGACATCTGGATGTCGATGGGCACGTGCGCCGCCGCATCCACCAACAGCGGGATGTCGCGGCGGATCAGCGTTCCCTTGGTGAGGATCGAGAACGGCGTCGCGGACTCGGCGAGTGCGCGGATGATGTCCGGCATCAGCTTGTAGCGGCCCTCTGCGCGCTGATAGGGATCGGTGTTCGTACCCAGCGCGACGCTCTCGTGCTGCCAGCTGCCGCGCCGCAGCTCTTTCGCGAGCACCTCGGCGACGTTCGTCTTCACGACGATCTGCGAATCGAAGTCGCCTCCGCCGTCGAGATCGAGGTACTCGTGCGTGCCGCGGGCGAAACAATACGTGCACGCATGGCTGCATCCGCGATACGGGTTGATCGTCCAGCTGAACGGCATCCGCGACCCGGCGGGGACCTTGTTGAGCGCCGAGCGTGCGAGCACCTCATGGAAGGTCATCCCCGCGAATTCGGGCGTCGTCACGGAGCGGACGATTCCGGTGCGATTCTCCAGGCCGGGCAGCGCAGCGTCGTCCGCGTCATCTATCGTCTGTCCCTGCCACCGCATGCATTCATTCGAACAAATGCGCGAGGTTAAGTCAAGCAGGATTCGAAGAGAAGTACTAGCTCAGTGGTTCGGGGTATCGGAAGGGTTCCGCGGCCACGAACCGGCGAACCTCGTCCACGGCGTTCTCGCCCATGCGGTGCAGCTCGCCTCCCAGCGACCCAGCGATGTGCGGCGTGAGAACGACGTTCGGCAGCGACCAGAGCTCGTGCTCGGGCGGCAGCGGCTCGGGATCGGTGACATCGAGGATCGCGCGGATGCGACCCGTGCGCAGCTCTCCGACGAGGGCTTCCTGGTCGACGACGGCGCCGCGCGCGGTGTTGAGCAGAGTCGCTCCGTCGCGCAGGAGCGACAGCATCCGCGCATCGATCTGCCCCACTGTCGCCGGGATCAACGGCTGGTGCAGCGAGACGACATCGCTCTGCGTCATCACCTCGGCGAGCGTCGCAGCGCGCACTCCGACCTCGGCGGCGAGCTCCGGCGTCAGCTCGGGACTGAACGCGACGATGTCGAAATCGAAGGTCCGCAGACGTGCGACGAGCAGACGCGCGACCTGGGACAGGCCGACGATGCCGATCGTGCGCCGATGGTTGCCCGCCACTCCCCTTCGGGCTGCGGCCGGCGCCTCCGGGTGCTCGCGATAGGCGCGTTCCGCGGCGAACGAATCCTTGCCGTCGAGCAGGATCATCGCCAGGGCGTATTCGGCGACGGGACCCGCGTTGATGGAACGGGCGTTCGCGGCGATGAGCCCTCGCTGCGCCCACGCAGAGGGGTCATCGAGGCACAGCGCCGCGACGCCGCCGAGGTAGACGAGTCCGCGCAGGGCGGGTGCATCGTGCGGCGAGAGCCGTGGCGCGCCCCAGCCCCCGATCGCGATCTCGGCGTGCTGCAGCTGCTCGACCGCCTCCTCGGTCCGCGACACCACCGAGGACGGATCGATGTCCACGAGGGTCTGCAGCTCATCGAGCATGGCGGAAGTGAAGAGGTCGGCGACGAGGGATGCCGGATTCATCAGAAAGACTGCGGACGGGCGGATGATGTGCTCCCTCTCGAGGTTCGCTGCACCTTCGAAGTCGGCTGAGCGGACGGCGTCGATGCCGTCTTCGCGCTCGAGACTCACAACATATCAACCACCCGCGACGGAACGGATGCGGCTCTCGGCGCAGATCACGGCAGAATGGAGGAATGAGCGGCGCGCATCACCCCCGGCATGCGTCGCGCCCGTCCCGTGTGCTGACCATCGCGTTGCCCGTCGGACTGGCGGTGACGGCGCTCGGCGTCCTGTGGGCGATCGCGGACGCCCCGGCCGCGGCAGAAGCCGAGCTCCCGCCCCCACCCATGCCGGTCGTCGCGGCCCAGTTGCCTCCTGTCGATCTCGGAGGAGTCGTGGCGTCCGATCCGTGCGCAGACGCCGCCGTCGTCGACGCGCTCGCGGTCGGCGATGATGAAGCGGCGATCACGGCATTCGGTGGAGGTGCGGCTTTCCGGGAGGCCGTCGTCGCCGGGAACGCGCCCTGCATCTCGCTCAGCGACCCTGCCAGGCTTTGGCTCGTCGTCAACAAGGCGCGGCCGATCGAGCCGTTGGACTTCGAGCCGGCATCGCTCTCCGAGGTCGACCTCGCGGCGACGACCTCATCCGACCGGCTGCGCACGGATGCGCGCGACGCCCTGAGCGCCCTCGCCCACGGGGCCGATGCGTCGGGTGCCGGAGCCATCGGGATCAACAACGGATACCGCTCGTACGACCTGCAGGTGTCCACCTATTCCGGCTTCGTCGCTTCTGAAGGTGTCGCAGGCGCCGACCGGGGCTCCGCGCGTGCGGGATTCAGCGAGCACCAGACCGGGCTGGCAGTGGATGTCGTCGCGTGCGACGACGGCTGCGGCGACATCGACGCGTTCGGCAGCACGGCGCAGGCCGCATGGGTGCAGGAGCACGCTTGGGAGCACGGCTACGTCGTGCGATACGAGAACGGCGCGAGCGACCGCACCGGGTACATGCCCGAGCCGTGGCATCTCCGCTACGTGGGCCCTCAGCTCGCCTCCGCCTATCACGAGGGCGGCTTCCACACGCTCGAGGAGTTCTTCGGTCTGCCCGCGGCCCCCGACTACGCGCACTGACCCCGTTCTGTGGCATCCCACAAACGCGGTACGCAGTCCCACGCGCGGTGGGATGCATTCTCACAACGCGCTGTCGCGGCATCCGCTCTCCGCCCTAGAATCGCGGGAGCAACGACGCACTGACACGTTCGGGAGGACGGCATGGAACGCGACATCTACGAAGAAGACCACGAGGCATTCCGCGACCTGGTGAAGGACTTCGTCAAGCGCCACGTCAGCAATGAGAGCATCGAGAGGTGGGATGCCGCGGGCGAGATCGACCGCGAGACCATGCTCGCCGCAGGCGAGGCCGGGCTCATCGGGCTCTCCGTGCCTGAGGAGTTCGGCGGCGCCGGCATGCTGCAGGACTACCGCTTCCGCACGATCGTGATGGAAGAGGTCATCGCCTCCGGTGCCGGTTCGCTCGCCGGGGCCTTCGGCATCCAGGACGACCTCGCCGTTCCGTACCTCGTGCACATGGGCACGCAGGAGCAGAAGGAGAAGTGGCTCCCTCGTATGGCCACGGGTGAGGTGCTCGGCGCGCTCGCGATGACCGACCCCGGTGCTGGTTCCGATCTCCGCGGCATCAAGACCAACGCGAAGAAGGTCGACGGCGGCTACATCGTCAACGGCGCGAAGACGTTCATCTCGTCCGGGACTACGGCCGACATGGTCGTGACCTTCGTGAAGACCGGCGAGGGCAACCGCCCCGACGCGTTCAGCCTGCTCATCCTCGAGAAGGGGATGGAGGGGTTCGACCAGGGCAAGAAGCTCAGCAAGATGGGCTTCCACGGGTGGGACACCGCCGAGCTCAGCTTCACCGACGTGTTCGTTCCCGAAGAGAACCTCATCAGCGGCAAAGAGGGGCAGGGCTTCATCCAGCTCATGATGAACCTGCCGCTCGAGCGCCTCTCGATCGGCGTCGCCGCCGCTGCCGCAGCCGAGGCGGCGACCAACTGGACCATCGCATACACGAAGGACCGCGAGGCCTTCGGCGAGCGCATCGCCGACTTCCAGAACACGCGATTCCGCCTCGCCGACATGGTCACCACCACCGAGGTGATGTGGGCGTACATCGACCAGGCGCTGCGCGCCTACAAGGACAAGAAGCTCACCGCTGAGGATGCGGCGAAGGTCAAGTTCTGGGCGACCGAGCGCGAGTGGGAGGTGCTCGACACCGGCGTGCAGCTGCACGGCGGCTACGGCTACATCATGGAGTACCCGATCGCCCGCGCCTTCACCGACGCCCGCGTGCACCGCATCTACGGCGGCACGAACGAGATCATGCGCGACCTCGTCGGACGCCAGATCGCCGGAAAGCGCTGACACGCGTTCCGAAACCGTCCGTCCCCGCAGTGGGGACGGACGGTTTCGTCGTCTCGGGTCAGCGCCGCCCGACCCCTGCCGTGCGCAGGCGGTCGGCGATGAGGATGCCGAGGGCCGTGGCGCCGAGGCAGCTCGCCAGGGCCGCGACGAAGAAGAAGATCTGCGCCCACAGAGGCTGCGACGCCATGTTGAAGAACGTCCACGAGAACAGCGGGTACACGACACCGAGCACCGCCGCGCCGGCGTAATGCATCCAGGTCTTCCAGAAGCGCCACAGCACGAGCAGGAAGGGCAGCTCGGCGAACAGCGCCCATGATGCGTTCGTCACGACGCTCATGAATCCGTAGCCCGAGAACGGCACGATCACGAGCCCGGCGATCACGCCGACGAGGATTCCGACGAGCGGCATGCGCAGCAGGCGCAGGGCGATCACCGACGGGAGCACCCACAGTCCGGTGATCGCGACGGAGAGGATCGGTGAGCCGAGTCCCAGGAGCACGGTCGAGAGCCAGTTCGCCGGTGCGAGCAGCAGACCACCGGCGACGCCGAGCGCGGCGCAGGTGAGCAGCAGCGATGTCGAGATGCTGGGGCGTCGAGCGCTTCGCGCCTCGCTCACGACACCGGCTCCGCTGCGGCTTCGCGCGCGGCCTTCGATGCGGGCGAGGAAGCGCCGATCTTCCAGTAGCCGCAGAAGCTCACGCTGTTCTTGTCGACACCGCGTTCGCCGACCAGCTGCTTGCGCACGCCGGACGCGAGTGCCTGCTCACCTGCGGCGTACGCGTGGAACGGCTCGATCGGCAGCGTCGCCTCGCGCAGTGCGGCGAGTGCGAGCGTGCCGGGCGCCGAGGTGCGCGGTCGGGTGATCCACTCGATCGAGACCCCGGACGGATGCTCGAAATCCAGCGCATCGTCGGCGGAGGGCACCTCGATGATGGCCACGCCCTCGGCCGTGGCGGGCAGGGACGCGCAGATCGAGGCGATGGCGGGCAGCGCGGTCTCGTCTCCGACGAGGACGACATGATCCGTGCCGCGCTCGGGGTTGAACGTGAGGCCCTCGTCGATGATGAGCACGTGCTCGCCCGGCTCGCAGGTCTCCGCCCAGCGGGAGGCCGGTCCGGCGGTCCCCTCGGCGGCGGAGCCGTGCAGTACGAAGTCGACGTCGATCTCGGCGCCACGATCCCCGGTAGCCGGGCGGTACGCGCGCACCGAGTAGTTGCGCATCACGGGGCGCTCGCCGTCGGGGATGCGCAGGAACTTCAGGTACCCGAACATCTTGTGCGCCTTCGCAGGCACGCGTTCGAGACCCGCTTCACCGCCCACGGGGATGAACAGCCGGAACCACTGGTCGTACCCCATCGGGCGGAATTTGGAGATCTCGCCTCCGCCCAGCGTGATGCGCATCCAATGCGGTGCGAGCCTTTCGCTGCGCAGCACTTCGAGATGCAGGAGCTCGGTCGTCTCGGGCTTGACCATCTTGCTGAATGCCATGGGATGCCTTTCAGGCGGGTTGCCAGGGGAAGAGCACGATGAAGATCGTGGCGGATGCTGCGAGCAGCAGGACGATGAACACGACGTCGCGCGTGCGGAAGGGCACGAGATGCCGTTCGGTGCGGGTGGGATGCGCGCCGAAGGCGCGGGCATCCATGGCCAGGGCGACGCGTTCGGCGTGGCGGATCGCGCCGGCGAGCAGCGGCACGATGTACCCCCAGCCCCTGGCGATTCGAGCGAACGGGCCGCGACCGCCGTGATGCCCGCGCACGCGGTGCGCGGCGCGGATCACGCTGAGCTCGTGCCCGAACCTCGGCACGAACCGGAAGGCGGCGAGAGCCGTGTAGCCGACGCGGTACGGAACCCGCAGCTGCTGGATGCTCGCCCGCACCAGGTCAGGACCGCTCGTGGTGAGTCCGCCCACCAGCGCGAGCGCGGCGATGGCGCCGAGCCGCAGCGCGGTGGCGAACCCGACCTCCAGCGCGCCGGTGAAGAGGGTCCAGCCGCCGATGCGCAGGAACGGTGCGGTGTCGTCGACGAGCGCGGCATCCACCCACAGCGAGAAGCCGATGCCGATCACGATCATGGCGACGGGTATCACGATGAGCAGAAGCAGCAGGAGGCGCCAGGTCAGCCGCGCGCCGACCAGGATCAGCGCATACGCGAGCACGAGGAAGGCGGCAGGCGTGGCGAGGTCGCGCACGAAGACCAGCAGGATCATCGCCGGCGCGACAGCGGCGACCTTCGCCAGCGGGTTCATCGCGTACAGGAACTCGCGCCGCGATCTGGCGACCATCGAGGCGTACGGGTTGACGACTGTGGTGCTCATGACGCCGTCGTCCCTGCATGGGCGGCGAGGACGCGCTGCAGCGCGGGCAGTCGCAGCCCGGCGGTGGTGAAGACGTGCTCATCGCGGAAGAGATCGTCTGTGCGACCGGTGGCGTGCACGCGTCCGTCCGCGAGTACGACGGTGTGCGTCGCATGTTCTGCGACCAGCTGCAGATCGTGCGTGACGATCACGATGGTCGTGCCTTCGCGGCGCAGTGCGTCGAGCAGGGCGAGCAGCTCCGCGGCACGCGCGCGATCCTGCCCGAACGTCGGCTCGTCGAGTGCGAGCACGCGGGGGCCGGTGATCAGTGCGGTGCCGACCGACAGCCGTCGCTTCTCGCCTCCCGAGAGGAGGAACGGATGCACATCCGCCTTGTGCTCCAGCCCGAACCGACCGAGCATCTGCCGCACGCGGTGCGCGGTCTCCGCCTCGCTCACGTGGCGGAGCCGCAGCCCGTGCGCGAGTTCGTCGAAGACAGTGTGCGCGATGAACTGGTGCTCCGGGTTCTGGAACACGAAGCCGATCCGTGCGGCGAGATCGCGCGGCGACGCCGTGGCGGGATCGAGCCCGTCGACATCCACCTGGCGCTTCCGAGGAGGCACGACGCCGGCGAGGGCCTGGATGAGGGTGGTCTTGCCCGCACCGTTCGCGCCGACGATCGCCGTCAGGCTGCCGGCCTCGATGTCGATGTCGACGCTGTGCAGGATCTCGCGTCTTCCGCGCGTGACCGTGAGCCCGCGGGCGCGGATCAGGGGGCGCGCGTCAGACGGCGGCTGGGACAGTTGTCGGTGCAGATCACGGATGTCAGTGGAGAACGCGGTTTCTTGGCTGACAGGTGTGCTCCCGGCTTGCAAGTGTGCGCCGCCGGCGGGCAGCGCGGCGGCCAGTTCCTCCGGTGTCAGCGGCAGCGGCGCATCGTGAGACAGGATGCCGCGCTCGCGCAGCATCCGTGCCGTCAGCGTCGCGGCCGGCAGCCACACACCCATCGCGACGAGTTCTTCCGTGTGCCCGCGGAGGATCTCGTCGACCGGACCGTCGAATGCGACCGTGCCAGCCTGATCGAGCACGATCGTGCGCGTCACGAACTCCATGGCGGCGTCGAGGTTGTGCTCGACGAGCAGGATCGCGCGGTCACCCGCCGCGACGACGTCGGCGAGTGCGGAGTAGACGTCGTCGATACCCTGCGGGTCGAGGTTGGCCGTCGGCTCGTCGAGCACGAGGAGGGGTGATCCCATCGCGAGGGCGCAGGCGATCGCCAGGCGTTGACGACCGCCGCCGGAGAGACGGTCGGGGTTCTCGTCGCGACGCTGCCACAATCCGACGCGGCGCAGGGCGTCCTCTGCGCGTGCGCTCACCTCGTCCAGGGGCAGCAGCAGGTTCTCCGGTCCGAAGGCCACCTCGTCGTACACGGTGCCGGTCACGATCTGGGCATCCGGATCCTGGAACACCATCGCGACGTGCGTGCTGAGCGCGGCGGTCGAGGCGTGCGCGCTGTCGATCCCGCCCGCCTCCACCGTGCCGGTCATCGTCGCGGGCAGCGCGTGGGGGATCAGGCCGTTCAGTGCGAGCGTGAGCGTCGACTTGCCCGACCCAGACGGACCGAGCAGCAGTACGACCTCACCCGGTGCGATGTCGAAGCTCACATCGCTCGGCGAAGGGTGCGCGGCATCGGCGTGGGTGAGGGTGAGATCACGCACGCGGAGAAGGGGCGCGGATGAGCGCACGGCGGAACCCCGGGTCGGTGGAACGGACCCTTCTAACTTAGCTGAGCCTTACCTGAATCGCCATCGGCGCATCCGTGCTCGACCGGAGGTGCTCAGCGGCGGGAGACGCCCGCTCGACCCAGGGCGGATCCGACCGCGAGCCCGAGTGCGGTCCAGGCGATCGGACCGAGCAACGAGAGCACGAGGTAGGCGATCTGCGCCCACAGCGGCAGCGAGCCCAGGTGCGCGACGAAGAACACGACGACCGCGACGATGATGCCGATCGCGGTCGCAGAGATGAAGAAGCGCCATGCGCCCCAGGCCCGGTAGCGGGTGAGGGCGGCTACGCCTTCCTGGATCGCGCCGAACAGCAGCGCGGTGCCGATGAAGCGCAGCGCCCAGGCCGGGTTGAAGGCGCTGGAGACCAACGCGGCGATCACGTGGGTGATCAGTGCGACGAGCGGCTGGCGCAGCACCTCCTGTGCGATGATCCCCGGCAGCACGTGGGCGCCCAGCAACAGGCCGTACGCGTACGGAGCGGTGAAGAGCACGAACGGCGTCAGCACCCCAGCGATCCCGCCGACGATGCCGGTCGCGACGCCGATGGCCGCGCAGACCAGCAGCACTCTGGTCGACAGGAGAGGGGTTCGCGCCACGTCCTCAGCCTACTTGCGCAGGGGCGGCACCGGCCGCGCAGGGAACGGTGAGATGCGCCGCTCGTCGCCTCGACCGTGCCGCTCGTCGCATCCGGTCCCGAAACGATCGGGACGGCGGATGCTGCGCCTCTAGCGTGGGGAAACGCAATGACGCGCACACAAGGAGCAGCCATGTCATCACCTTCGTCGCGCCGCCCAGCGAACACCGCAGGCGGCGCCCCCACCGTCGATGAGCCGGAGCTCATCCAGGATCCCGACCTTCCACCCGTGGCGCTCAGGGAGGAGCAGCACGACAAGGCGGGCCGCTGGACCTGGCCGAAGATCGTGCTCTGGGTGGCCATCGCGCTGCTCGGAGGCATCGCCTGGACGATGCTCGCCATCGTCAGGGGCGAGACGGTCAACGCGATCTGGTTCGTGTTCGCCGCCGTCTGCACGTACCTGATCGGGTACCGCTTCTACTCCAAGGTCATCGAGCGCTTCATCACGCGCCCCGATGACAGGCGCGCGACGCCCGCCGAGGTCAAGCAGGACGGCAAGGACTACGTCCCCACCGACCGGCGCGTGCTGTACGGTCACCACTTCGCCGCGATCGCGGGCGCCGGTCCGCTGGTCGGCCCCGTGCTGGCCGCGCAGATGGGCTACCTGCCCGGAACCATCTGGATCATCGTCGGCGTCGTGCTCGCCGGCGCTGTGCAGGACTATCTGGTGCTCTTCTTCTCCATGCGCCGCGGCGGCCGCACGATCGGTCAGATGGCGCGTCAGGAGCTCGGCAAGATCGGCGGCACTGCCGCGATCATCGCCGCGCTGCTCATCATGATCATCATCGTCGCGATACTCGCGCTCGTCGTGGTGAACGCGCTCGGCGAGAGCCCGTGGGGCGTGTTCTCGGTCGGCATGACCATCCCGATCGCGCTCTTCATGGGCGTCTACCTGCGGTTCCTCCGCCCCGGAAAGGTCACCGAGGTCTCGATCATCGGCTTCGTGCTGCTGATGGCGGCGATCATCGGCGGCGGCTGGGTCTCGAACACCGAGTGGGGACAGGCGCTGTTCCACCTCGACACGACGACGATCGCGTGGGGCATCATCATCTACGGCTTCATCGCCGCGATCCTCCCGGTCTGGCTGCTGCTCGCTCCCCGCGACTACCTGTCGACCTTCATGAAGATCGGCGTGATCGTCATGCTCGCGGGCGCCATCGTGCTGGTGCGCCCTGAGATCTCGGTTCCGGCCCTCACGGTCTTCGGCGAGAACGGCCTCGGCCCGGTGTTCTCCGGAGCGCTGTTCCCGTTCCTGTTCGTCACGATCGCGTGCGGCGCTCTGTCGGGATTCCACGCGCTGATCGCCTCGGGCACGACGCCCAAGCTCATCGAGAAGGAGCGGCAGACCCGCTTCATCGGCTACGGCGGCATGCTCATGGAGTCGTTCGTCGCGATCATGGCGCTGGTCGCCGCGATCTCGATCGATCAGGGCATCTACTTCGCGATGAACTCGCCCGCTGCGCTCACCGGCGGCACGGTCGAGGGAGCGGTCGCCTTCGTGAACTCGCTCGGGCTGACCGGGGTGAACCTGACACCTGAGATGCTCACCGGTACCGCTGCGGATGTCGGCGAGGAGTCGATCGTGTCGCGCACGGGTGGCGCCCCGACGCTCGCGCTGGGCCTCGCGCACATCATGCAGCAGGCGCTCGGCGGTCAGGCACTGATGGCGTTCTGGTACCACTTCGCGATCATGTTCGAGGCGCTGTTCATCCTCACCGCGGTGGACGCAGGCACCCGCGTCGCCCGCTTCATGCTGCAGGACACGATCGGCGCCTGGTTCCCCAAGTTCCGCGACGTCTCCTGGCGCCCGGGTGTGTGGATCACGACCGCCATCATGGTCGCCGGGTGGGGGTACATCCTCATCCTCGGCGTGACCGATCCGCTCGGCGGCATCAACACGTTCTTCCCGCTGTTCGGCATCGCCAACCAGCTGCTCGCCGCGATCGCGCTCGCCGTGGTGCTGGCGATCGTCGCCAAGCGGGGCAAGAGCTACGTGAAGTGGCTGTGGATCGTGGCGCTGCCGCTGGCGTTCACGGCTGTGATCACCATCACCGCCTCGCTGTACAAGATCTTCTCTCCGGTGCCGCAGATCGGCTACTGGGCGAATCACTTCAAGTACCGCGCGGCTCAGGAGGCGGGAGACACGAGTCTCGGTGAGCCGGCGACCGTGGAGGCGGTCATCCGCAACACCGCCGTGCAGGGCACACTGTCGATCATCTTCGTCGTCCTCGCCATCGTCGTGATGATCATGGCCGTCATCGTCGCCATCAAGGCGCTGCGGCGCGGCGGCGGGGAGAACACCGAGGATGCCGCAGTGGTCTCGCGCCGCTACGCGCCGGCGGGGTTCCTTCCGACATCCGACGAGCGCGAGCTCGAGAAGCAGTGGGAGCCGATCGTGAACGAAGAGCTCCGCGCCAACGCCCACCGCAAGGGACACTGATCTCATGACGATCCAGTCGGATGCTGCGATCGGCCTGAGGGCGGCCGGTGCATTGGCGCTGCGTGCCGGTCGCGGCATCCGCTGGTACATGCGTAACCTCATGGGCGACAGCGCCTACGAGACGTATCTCGCGCATCACCGGCGCAGGCATCCGGATGAGAAGCCGATGACGGAGCGGGAGTTCTGGCGCGACCGGATGGACGAGCAGGACCGCAACCCCGGAGCACGCTGCTGCTGAGCGCGTGGCGCCGCGCTCGGCAGCAGTGCCGGTTTCACCGTCGTCCTAGGCTGATGCCATGACCGGATCCGTGGTGCTCGCCGCCGCCCTCGGCGTGATCGGCGGGGTCGTGCTCACGGTGCTGCTGCTGCTCGCCTGGCGCCTCGCGCGCGGCAACGCCGACCTTGGCAGCGCGGCGGAGCAGGCGTCGTACGCGGCTATGCACCACGCCAGCCTGGCGGCGCGGCATCTGCGCGCAGGACTGAGCGCACCGGACGTCGTCCGCGCCGCCAGGCACTTCCGCACACTCCTCGGCAGCAACGCGGTCGCGATCGTGGGGGTCGACGGCGCGGTCGCGATCGACGGTGCCGACGACGCGCTCAAGGGCTCGGCGCTGCGCATCGCCGAGCGGGTGCAGGAGTCCGGCCGGAGGCAGGTGTTCCCGCATCCCGACGGCGAGGATCTGGAGGCCGTCGGCGCGCCGATCGTCGTCGACGGACAGGTCGCCGGCGTGGTCGTGGCGTTCGCGGCACCCGTGCGGGCGGCGCTCGTGCGGGCCACAGGGGAGGTCGCCGACTGGTGCGCGGCGCAGGTGGAGCTGGGCGGACTGGACGCGTCGCGCACGGCGCTCGCCGAGGCGGAGCTGCGATCTCTGCGCGCCCAGATCTCACCGCACTTCATCTACAACGCGCTGACGGCCGTGGCGTCCTTCATCCACGCCGATCCGGAGCGGGCGCGCGAGCTCGTCCTCGAGTTCGCCGACTTCACCCGCTACTCGTTCCGCCGGCAGGGCGAGTTCACGACGCTGGCGGAAGAGCTGCGGAGCATCCACTCGTACCTGACGCTGGAGAGGGCGCGCTTCGGCGACAGGCTCGAGGTGACGCTGCGCATCGCACCCGAGGCGCTGGCGACCGTCATCCCGTTCCTGTCCGTGCAGCCGCTCGTCGAGAATGCGGTGCGGCACGGGCTGGAGCCCGGTGAGGGCGGCGGCACGATCCGGATCGAGGCGATCGATGACGGCACGCACGCCGAGATCACCGTCGAGGACGACGGCGTCGGCATGGATCCCGATTCGCTGCGCACACTGCTGACGGCCGCCGACGACGGCGCCCACGTCGGGCTGCGCAACGTCGACACCAGACTGCGGCAGATGTACGGGCGCGAGGGCGGGCTGGTCGTGGAGACGAATCCCGGCGAAGGTACGCTGGTGCGGATGCGCATCCCGAAGTCGCAGCCGCTGCACGACCCGGGGCGCGACTGAGCGGGAGGGACGACATGATCGATGTCCTCGTCGCCGATGACGAGCATCCTGCTCTCGACGAGCTGACGCATCTGCTGCGCCGTGATGACCGCATCGGTGAGATCCTGACGGCCAGTTCCGGCGCGGAGGTTCTGAGGATGCTGTCCGCGCAGGCCGTGTCGATCGCATTCCTCGACATCCACATGCCCGGCCTCTCCGGCATGGAGCTCGCGCGTTCGCTGGGGTCGTTGGCGACTCCTCCCGCTGTCGTCTTCGTGACAGCGGACGATGCCCGCGCCGTCGATGCGTTCGATGTGCGTGCGGCGGACTACCTGCTCAAGCCGGTCAGGGCCGACCGGCTGATCCGCGCCGTCGACCGCGTGCTGGAACTGGGAGGAACCGCCGCGCCGTCGGACGACGAGGTGCTCTCGGTGACGGTGGGCTCCAGCGTTCGTTTCGTGCATCGCAGCGACGTGCGCTGGGTGCAGGCACAGGGCGACTACTCGCGTCTGCATACCGCGGACGACATGGGGCACCTGGTGCGCATCCCGATCTCGGAGCTGGAACAGCGATGGGCGGATGCCGGATTCGTCAGAGTGCATCGCTCGTACCTGGCCGCCGTCGCCGCGATCGATGAAGCCCGACTGTCCGGAGGCGAGCCCTCTGTGGTGGTCGGAGCGGTCGTGCTTCCCGTGAGCAGGCGGCTCCTGCCCGCCGTGCGCGAGGCGCTGGTGCGCGGAGCGCCCAGATGACCGCGCAGCATCCGCCTCGTCGCGTGCGCGTGAGCGCGGACGACCGCCGTGCGCACGACCACGATCACACCCACGGGATCGCTCTTCCCGGCACGCCGGCCGACGACGCGGATGCCGTGTACGCCCGCGCCCTGAGACGGAGCCAGTTGCGACTCGCCCTGGGAACGGTCGCAGGATTCGTCGTGGTCGCAGCGGTGCTGACCCTCGTGATCGCGCTCGTGCCCGAGATCGATCGGCTCGTGATCGCGGGGCTGCCGCTGTCGTGGGTGCTGCACGCGTTCGCGTTCTATCCCATCATCATCGTGTTCGCCCTGCTCTACGCGCGCGGCGCAGCGCGCAACGAACGGGCGTATCGTGCGCTGAGGGAGCGCGGATGAACCCCGTGTTCGACCTGCTCGGCATCGCACTCGTCGTGATCGCGACGCTGCTCATCGGCGTCTACGGTCTGAGGGTGTCGCGCACGACCGGCGACTTCTTCGTGGCGTCGCGCACCGTCAGACCGGTGTGGAACGCCTCGGCGATCAGCGGCGAGTACCTCTCCGCTGGCACGTTCCTCGGCCTGTCAGGACTGGTGCTGCTCGAGGGTGCGCGCGGCTTCTGGTTCCCGATCGGCTATGCCGCCGGATATCTGCTGGTGCTCGTCTTCGTCGCGGCACCGCTTCGTCGCAGCGGGGCCTACACCATCCCTGATTTCATCGAGGCGCGGCTGGAATCGGTCAGAGCACGGCGCGTGACGAGCATCGCCGTGCTGGTGATCGGCTGGCTGTACATCGTGCCGCAGCTGCACGGCGCCGGCATCACGCTCATGGTCGTGGCTGGTCTGCCGCAGTGGATCGGCGAGGTCGCGATCGCCGTGCTGGTCGCAGCATCCGTCGCCGCCGGCGGCATGCGGGCGATCACCTACGTGCAGGCGTTCCAGTACTGGCTGAAGCTGTTCGCGCTGCTGGTGCCGCTGTTCTGCATCGCGTTCGCGCTGACCGGCGGGCCGCACGAGATCGATCCGGTCGTGATCTTCCCGGCATCCGCAGGTCCTTCCGGCTTCGACGCGTACGAGACGGCGTCGCTCATGGTGGCGCTGCTGCTGGGGACGATGGGACTGCCGCACGTGCTGGTGCGGTTCTACACGAGCCCGACCGGCGTCTCGGCTCGGCGCACGACGGTGCTGGTGATCGTGATGGTGAGCGCGTTCTACGCGGTCTCCAGTGGGATGGGACTGATCTCCCGTATCGTCGCGCCCGATCTCGCGGCACCGGGAGTCGCCGACACTGTGGCCTTCGTGCTGCCGTCGAGGGTCTTCCCCGGGCTGTTCGGCGAGCTTCTGACCGCACTCATCGTCGCCGGCGCGTTCGCCGCGTTCCTCGCGACGTCCGCCGGCCTCGTCGTGTCGTTGGCCGGGGTCGTCAGCCAGGACGTGTTCTCGGGATCCGTGCGATCGTTCCGGCTGTCGGCGGTGCTGTGCACAGCGGTGCCGCTCGTGGTGGCGCTGCTGACCGTGCCGGAGGGGCTCGGCTCCAGCGTCGGGATGGTGTTCGTGTTCGCGGCATCCATGCTCTCTCCGATCGTGCTGCTCGGAGTGTGGTGGCGGGGGCTCACGGCGCGGGGCGCCATCGCGGGCATGACCACGGGCGGCGTCGCCTGCGCGCTGTCGCTGCTGATCCACACCGCGGTCGGCGGGGTGGGCGCAGCCGCGCCGTTCCTCGCGCATCCGGCCGCGTGGACGGTTCCGCTGGCGACCGCCGTGACGGTCGTGGTCTCGCTCATGGACACCCGTGGAGCGCCGCAGCGGGCGGATCGCTATCTCGGGCGGCTGCACACGCCCGAGCGAGTCTGAGCGTCGCCCGAACCTCTCCCTTTCGCTTTCCACACCTCTCCATAGGTCGTAGATCGCTGGCCATATGGACGTCTGGCGTGGTCGGTCCGGGGTCGCTAAGTTGATCGACGGTGCGGCAATGCCGCCGCAGCTCACCAACCATCGGAGAGACACATGGGTCGATCACCCTTCCGATTGGCGATGGCCGTCACAGCGGCCGCAGTCGTCATCGGATCCTCGGCAACAGCCAGTTTCGCCAGCGTCGAGGGGGTGACACATCCCGCACCCGTGGAGGGCACTCCAGGTCATTACATCGTCATGATGAAGGCCGATCCGCTCGCCACCTACGAAGGAGACACCAAGGGGCTGCGCAGCACGAAGCCGAAGCCGGGCAACCAGCTCGACGCTCATTCGCAGGACTCGCAGAAGTACATCGCGCATCTGAAGAACGAGCAGCGCAAGCTCGCGCAAGCCGGTGGGATCACGCCGGACGCCACGTACCACGTGACGCTCAACGGCTTCAGCGCCGAGCTCACCGGAGACCAGGTCGACGCGCTGCGCTCGTCGAAGGACGTGCTCGGGGTGTTCCCGGACGAGGTGCGCCATCCCGACGCGCAGACCTCCACGGACTTCCTGGGACTCGGCGACGACACCGCGGGTGCCGGCGGGGTCTGGGAGGAGACCGGGGGCGTGGATCACGCCGGCGAGGGCGTCGTGGTCGGAGTGATCGACACGGGCATCGCACCGGAGCATCCGGCGTTCGCCGGCGACAAGCTCAAGAAGCAGAAGAAGAGCGAAGGCAAACCGTACAGCGACGGCTCGCACGTGTACTTCGACAAGTCAGACGGCGGTCAGTTCCGCGGAGCGATCGTGCAGGGCCAGGACTGGGACAAGCACGACTACTCGACCAAGCTGATCGGCGGGCAGTACTTCTCGGCGGGCGCGACGGCGGCCGGATTCGACTTCCAGTACGACTACCTCTCACCGCGTGACGGAGACGGCCACGGTTCGCACACCGCCAGCACGGCGGCAGGCGCCTTCGGGGTCGACGCCGCCGTGAACGGCGTCGGACTCGGCACGATCTCGGGTGTGGCACCGGCGGCCAAGGTCGCGGCGTACAAAGCCTGCTACGTCGGTCCCGATCCAGCGGTCACCGACGACGACATCTGCGCGCTCAGCGACCTCATCTCCGCGATCGACCAGGCCGTCGCCGACGGCGTCGACGTGATCAACTACTCGATCGGCGGGGGAGCGGCCACGACCGTGCTCGCGCCGGATGACATCGCCTTCCTGAACGCGGCTGCCGCAGGCGTGTTCGTCGCGGTGAGCGCGGGCAACGACGGCCCGGATGCCGTCACCACCGACCACGCCTCGCCCTGGTACACCTCGGTCGCGGCATCCACGATCCCGACCTGGGAGGGCACGGTCGTCTTCGACGGATTCACGCAGGCCGGTGCATCCGTCTCGGTGCCGTTCGGCGAGACCGTGACCGGTCCGTCGATCTACGCAGCTGATGCCGCGGTCGCCGGCGCGGTCGATCCTCGTCTGTGCCTTCCCGGCACGCTCGACGCCGCGAAGGTGTCGGGGCACATCGTCGTCTGCGATCGCGGCGGCAACGCGCGTGCGGAGAAGTCGCAGGTCGTGAAGGACGCCGGTGGCGTCGGCATGGTGCTCGTGAACGTTCCCGGTGAGGCGGACTCGCTCGACAACGACTTCCACGTCGTGCCGACCGTGCACCTGTCCTCCGTGCATCGCGAGGCGGTGCTGGCGTACGTCCAGGGCGGCGTCGACCAGTCGATCTCGCTGATCGGCGAGAACACCACGGATGAGGTCACCCCGGTGCCTCAGATCGCCGGGTTCTCCAGCCGCGGCCCGGTGCACGCCGACGGCAGTGATGTCATGAAGCCCGACATCGCGGCTCCTGGCGTGGCGATCCTCGCGGCGACGAACAGCGGCAGCAAGGACGAGCCGACGTTCGGCATCCTGTCCGGCACGTCGATGGCGTCGCCGCACATCGCAGGTCTCGGTGCGCTGTATCTCGGTGAGCGTCCGAACGCGACGCCCGCAGAGGTGAAGTCCGCGATGATGACCACCGCGTACGACACCGTGAACGCCGACGGTTCGGCGAACACCGATCCGTTCGCGCAGGGTGCAGGGCAGGTCGACCCCTCGCGCTTCTTCGATCCGGGGATGCTGTACCTGAATGACGTGACCGACTGGGCGGCGTTCATCGAGGGCAAGGGGCTCGCAGAGTTCGAAGGCGTCGAGCCGATCGACGGCAGCGATCTCAACATCGCGTCGATCTCGATCGGCACCCTCGCCAGCGCGCAGACGATCACGCGCACGGTGACGTCGACGGAGGCGGGAACGTTCACGGCCAGCATCGACGTTCCCGGCGTGAGCGCGACCGTCGAGCCGTCGACGCTCAGCTTCGGCGGTGCGGGAGAGACCGCGACGTATACGGTCACCTTCGACAACGAGAGCGCTCCGGTCGAGCAGTGGGCGACGGGATCGCTCACCTGGTCGAGCGAGTCGAACTCGGTGCGCACGCCGATCGTGGTGTTCCCCGTGACGGCGGATGCTCCGGCCGAGGTGACCGGAACCGGCGTGGACGGCAGCACAACGGTCGAGATCACACCGGGGCTGGACGGCGAGCTGCCGCTCAACCTCGCAGGTCTGACGCCGTTCCAGCTGCTCGCGGATCCCGCCAACCCCGTCGAGGGTCACTCGGGTGACGAGAACTCGGGAGATGCGAACAAGGATGTCGCGTGGGTCGTGGACGTTCCGGAGGGAACGTCGCTGTCGAGGTTCGATCTCGATTCGTCGGACGACGAGGGCAGCGACCTCGACCTGACGGTGTACCGCGTGGTGGCACCCGATGATCTGCGCTACTACGAGCGGTGGCAGTCGGCGTCCGCGTCGGCCGATGAGCAGGTGACGCTCCCGGCTCCGACGGCGGGCACGTACCTGGTCGTCGCGAACGTGTACTCGACGACCGGGCCGATGACGTGGGACATGACCTACGCCAACGTCGCGCCGGGCGGCGAAGGTGCGCTCACGGCGACGCCGAACCCGATCCCGGTGACGCAGGGCCAGTCGACGAGCTATGAGCTCAGCTGGAGCGGCCTCGCGGCTGGCACGAAGTACCTCGGCGTCGTTCAGTACGGCGACTCCGACGTGCGGACGATCGTCTCGGTCGACACCGGACAGTAAGGATTCGGGCGGTAGAGCTGCTGCCCGGTAGTGCTACTCGCCGGTGGAGCTGGTAGAGCTACTCGCCGGTAGAGCCACTGCCCGGATGCGAAGGGGCGCCTCGTGCACATGCGCGGGGCGCCCCTTCGCCCGCCGACGACCAGCTCTCACACGAACATCACGCGCAGCGGTGCTTCGTCGGTGTAGGTGCGTCCGAGCGGACTGGTCCAGAGGATCACGCCGTCCTCGAGCTGCTTCGCCGTCCATCGATCGCGCGCATCGACATCAGGATGCTTGAGCGGGTGGTGGCTGGTGCAGAACAGGGACAGGTTGCACAGCGCCGTCGGCCCGCCCTTGGCATGGTCGTGGTTGTGGTCGATCTGGCAGCGATGCGCAGGTGCCCGGCACCCGGGGAAACGGCAATGCTGGTCTCGGGCGCGGAGGAACCGTTTCATTCCCGCAGTGGGCACGTAGTTGTCGGTCTCGACGACCATGCCTCGGGGGTCGAGAAACGCTCGGTCCCAACTGCCGGTGCGACCGGCGAGAATTCTCGCGGCGTCAGGAGTCATCGGGCCGTGACCGTTGAGTTCGGCCATCGCGTCGTCGTCGCCCGCGAGAGTCGACGCGCTGATGGTGATCTGCACAGTGGCCTTCACGGATCCGAGCGCTGTGGTGGTGACGCTGGTGGGCGTCGTCGTCAGAAGAAGGTCGGCCAGGATGTCGGCGCGCAGCTGATCCTTGGTGCGCGTGTCGTGTTCGAGGGTGCCGTAGCCGTCGTGCATCGGGGTGGAGTCGTGGAACGCGTCGTCGTCGCCGGTCGCGTCATCGAAGTCCTCATCACCGATGAAGTCGTCGAAGTGCTGATCTTCGGCCGGGACGGTATCGCCGTCGTCTGTCGGCCGCTCGGCGGATGGCGCTTCCCATGGTGCGGGCTTCGCCATCGAATCGCGGAACTCGTTCTCGAGATCGATCGGCGGCTCGGGGTCGAAGGGTGTCTGCTGTGCGAGAGCCGCGTCGCGCTCGGCCCGGATCTTCTCCAGCGTGGAACGGCGAGGCCGACGCTGCCCCTCCGGTCGCGCCTGGGTGACGTCGTCGGCCATCGCCGTCAGCCGGTCATGGATCGCATACGCGAGGAGCTCGGGCAGGATCGCCGTCAGCACAGCCATGCCGTCGCCGTCTGACCTGACCGTGACACTGCGCTCCGAGCGTGCTCGGCGATGCTGCTCCGCCGTCCCATCGGGATGCACGGTCACCGCGACGCCACGGGCATGAGTGCGGGTGCGAGCAGCGGTGTCATGCTCCGCGAAGGGCAGAACCTGCTGTTCGTACTCGCCGCGCAGGCGTACTGCATCCGGATGGCCGCTCACGTTCGGAGCCTCGGCGACGATGGCATCTGCGTGACGCTTGCTGATCGCGCCGGCCGCCAACGTCGCCAAGGTCTCGGGGAAGAGGCGAGCCAATGCCCACGCGCTCGTGATGTGCGTCGCCACCGTCGACGGCGGGACATGCCCCGCGGCCGCGTACTCCGCGCACATCGATCGGAACGCGATCTCATCGGAGCCCGGTTCCAGCGAACGCTCCTGTGCCAGCAGGTCGAGCCGTTCAGCCAACAGTTCAGCGCGGCGCGCTTCGAGTGCACCGATCTGCCTGCCCGCATCGACCCAATCGTCGAGCAGGGCGCCTTGACGCACGAGGGATTCCTCGTGTGCCGGTCGCGGTGGGCTGATCGTTGCCATGCTTCGAGCTTAGAACATAGATTCGAATATGCAAGAGAGCATCGAGGTCATATTCGATTCTTTACCCGTCTTTAGATCTGCCGCCGCCGCGGCTTCAACCTCACGTTCGGCAGTTCGGGAGCGGGGATCCGCTCTGCCCCGTGCGCCACCACGTGTCCGAAGCGAGCGGATGCGGCATCCGGTGTCTCCCAATCAGCACGCGCCTGAGCGATCTCATCGTGGGTGCGGCCGGCGAAGTTCCACCACATCACGAGGTCCTCCTCGAACGGCTCGCCGCCGAGGATGAAGAGCAGCGCACCCTCAGCGCTGGAGACGGAGACATCCGACCGTGCATCGCCGAGGTACAGCATCTCGTTGCGCGCCTGCGGGCGTCCGGCGACCGTGACAATGCCCTCGACGAGCACGATCGCGTGCTCCCACGCCTCATCGAGCGGCAGCGCGACGGTGCTCCCTGCCGGCAGCGCGATCTCGGCCCCGACGATCGGCGTGTGGGCCGTCGCTGGGGAGCGGACCCCCGCGAACTCGCCGAGCACGACGGTCGCCGCGGCATCCGGACCGGACGATGCCGGAAGAGTGACCGTGGGAAGCGACGTGTGCTGCTCGAACCCGCCAGCACCGTGCCTGGCCGACTCCGGCAACACGACCCACAGCTGCAGCGCGTCGAGCGGGATCGGCTCCTCGCCGAGCGAATACTCCGAGTGCGAGATGCCGTCGCCCGCCGTCATGAGGTTCAGCTGCCCGCGCTTCAGTGTCACGTCGCTGTCCACCGAGTCGCGGTGACGCATGTCGCCCACGAGCGGCCAGGTCACGGTCTGCAGCCCGATGTGCGGGTGCGGCTCGACCCTCATCTTCACCGGACCCGGCCCGAAGCGGTCGAGGAAGCACCAGGCTCCGACGGTCGGCAGGTCGCGGTTCGGCAGTGTGCGCAGCACGCTCATGCCGCGCACCCCGCCGAGCGGCACCTCGCGCGGTTCGAGCGCGATGGAGTGCTGACCGATCATCGCCCGGTGGCGTCTGTCGGGTCGGTCGGAAGCTGCGGCCAGCGGATCTCCGCGCCCTCGACCTCGTGCGTCTTCAGGTACTTCGCGATGTAGGGGCAGTACGGCACGATCGTGTCGTCGGATGCTGCGGCATCCGCCAGTGCGCCCGCCGCGAGAACCGAAGCCAGGCCCTTGCCCTGGAACGCGGGGTCGACCTCGGTGTGGATGAAGCGGATCTCGCCCGGGCGGTGATCGAACTCGGCGAAACCGGCGAGGGTGTCGCCGACGCGGATCTCGTAGCGAGACGCGTCGTCGTTGCGGGAGACAGTGGTGTCATCGGTCATTGTTTGCTCCTTCGCGTTGTCCGCTGGTCATCCCCACCCTAGGACGGCGGGCGTCCGCAGGGGTCGTTACGCTGGAGGGATGCCGCAGACATCCCGTGACCCGTACGAGGATCTGCCGTGGGATCCGGCGGAGCCCGCCCCTTGGGAAGACGCCCCTCCGCCCGAAGAGATGGACTGGGAACCGCAGGGGCCGGGTTACGAACCGCCGCTCGACTGGGGTCAGGGCCCGACGACGCCAGTGGTGGCATCTTCTGCTCCCGTCGTGCGACAGGCGACGCCGGCGCGCTACGCGACCGCCCGCGAGGCGCTGCACACCGTCTTCGGCTATGACGCGTTCCGCGGTGACCAGGAGGCGATCGTCGATCATGTGATCGGCGGTGGGGATGCCGTCGTGCTCATGCCGACCGGCGCGGGAAAGAGCGTCACCTACCAGGTGCCGGCGCTCGTGCGCGAGGGCACCGGACTCGTGATCAGCCCGTTGATCGCACTGATGCACGACCAGGTCGACGCGCTGCGCGCCAACGGCGTGAACGCGGCCTATCTGAACTCGACGCAGTCGGTCTCCGAACGCTCCGAGGTCGAGCGGGCGTATGTCGCCGGCGAGCTCGACCTCATCTACGTCGCGCCGGAGCGGCTCTCGAACCGCCAGACGACGACACTGCTGCAGCGCGGGGTGCTCAGCGTCATCGCGATCGATGAGGCCCACTGCGTGTCGCAGTGGGGCCACGACTTCCGCCCCGACTATCTCGCGCTGGGCGACCTCGGCGAGCGGTTCCCCGGGGTTCCGCGCATGGCGCTCACCGCCACCGCGACCCGCGCCACGCACAAGGAGCTCACCGAGCGCCTGCAGCTCGAGGGGACCGGCGGGAGAGCGGGAGCGAAGCACTTCGTCGCGAGCTTCGACCGCCCGAACATCCAGTACCGCATCGTCCCGAAGGTCGACCCGCGCAAGCAGCTGGTGCAGTTCGTCCGCTCGATGCCCGACGGCGCAGCGGGCATCGTCTACGCGCTCAGCCGCAAGTCCGTCGAGCAGACCGCGACGTATCTCGCGGCGCAGGGACTCGACGCCCTGCCGTACCACGCGGGCCTTCCTGCCGATGTGCGCGCCGCGAATCAGTCGCGGTTCCTGCGCGAGGACGGCGTCGTGATGGTCGCGACGATCGCGTTCGGCATGGGCATCGACAAGCCGGATGTGCGGTTCGTCGCGCACATCGACCTGCCGAAGTCCGTCGAGGGCTACTACCAGGAGACCGGCCGTGCCGGTCGAGACGGCGAGCCGGCAGTGGCGTGGATGGCCTACGGTCTCGGCGACGTCGTGCAGCAGCGCCGCATGATCGACCAGAGCCCCGGCGATCGCACGTTCAAGATGCGGATGGGGCAGCACCTCGACGCCATGCTCGCTCTGTGCGAGACGGTCGAGTGCCGGCGCCGGAACCTGCTGAACTACTTCGGTCAGGAATCGATTCCCTGCGGCAACTGCGACACGTGCCTGGAGAAGCCGGAGACGTTCGACGGACTCGTGCCGGCGCAGAAGCTGCTGTCGACGATCGTCAGGCTCAAGCGCGAGCGCAACCAGGCGTTCGGTGCCGGTCACCTCATCGACATCCTGCGCGGGTCTTCGAACGACCGCATCCGCCAGCAGAAGCACGACGGTCTCGCGACCTACGGCATCGGCGCCGACCTGTCGGATCAGGACTGGCGCAGCGTCGTGCGGCAGTTGCTCGCGCGCGGCATCCTCGTCGCTCAGGGCGACTACGGCACGCTCGCCCCCGGTGCGGTGGCGGCCGGCGTGCTCAGCGGCGAGACGCCGGTGCCGCTGCGCAAGGACACCATGGGGCGGGTCAGCGCTACCCGCTCACGCAAGACGTCTGCGGCAGCGGATGCCGTCGCCGAGGGCGACCGGTCGCTCTTCGAGGCGCTGCGGGTGTGGCGCGCCGAGACGGCGCGGGAGATCGGCAAGCCGGCGTACATCGTGTTCGGCGACGCGACCCTGCGTGCGCTCGCCGAGCTCCGTCCCGCGTCGATGGGCGACCTCGACGGCATCACCGGCATCGGTGAGAAGAAGCGCGAGGCCTACGGAGAGGCCGTGCTCGCGGTGGTCGCCGCGAACTGAGGCTTCAGCCCGCGAAATCCTCGGCGTGCACGGCGACGGTCGCGGCGCCGCCGATGAGCTTCGACACCGGGCATCGGGCGTGGGCGGCAGCGAGCACGCGCTCCGTCTCCGCGGCATCCGCATCCTGCACCGACAGGAACGCATCGACGTGGAACTCGTAACCACCGCCCGCCGAGGCGTCGTGCAGCTCCACTTCGACCCGCACCGCGGTCTGCACGCGACGCGCCACCACGGCCTGCGCTGTCGCGTTCAGGCATGTCGCCCAGGCGAGCGCCAAGAGCTGTTCCGGGTTCGTCCCCGCCGGATCGCGGTCGGGGTTCAGCGGTGACGAGACCGTCACCGTCAGCCCATCCGGAACTGCGGCGGTCCCGTCTCCGCCGTCACGATTGATCGCCTCTGTCCGATACCTCATGCTCATACCTCAACTATAATTGGACCCAGTACACCAACTCCGGGCGATGAAGCCGCGAGCGAAGAGAGCGGCACGCATCGATGGAAACCACGGGCACTACGATCGTCGAGTTCAGCGACGTCAGCAAGTACTACAGCGACCGCTCCGACCAGCCGCCGGCGCTCGACGGCATCGACCTGAGCATCGATCGCGGCGAGATCTTCGGCGTCATCGGCGAGAGCGGTGCCGGCAAGACGACGCTCCTCGAACTCGTCAACGGGCTCATCACGGCCGACCGCGGTGAGGTGCGCGTCGACGGCGCGACCATGGCAGGGCGCAGTCGCCGCGAGATGCGGATGCTGCGCCGGCAGGTGGGCGTCGTCTTCCAGGGCATCCACCTGCTCAGCAGTCGCACCGTGCGGCAGAACGTCGCGCTCGGACTCCAGATCAGCCGCAGGGCGGGCATCCGGCGCACGCGTGCCGAAGAGCGGGCCGCCGTCGATGAGATGCTCGCCTTCGTCGGCCTCACGCATCGCGCCGACCATCACCCGGCCGAGCTCAGCGGTGGGGAGAAGCAGCGCGTCGGACTCGCCCGCGCGCTGGTCACCCGCCCGCCGCTGCTGCTCTGCGACGAGCCGACCTCTTCTCTGGACGCCAGCACGACCGCCGAGGTGCTCCGCGTGCTGCTCGACGCCCGCGAGAAGTTCGGCACGACGATCGTCGTGATCTCGCACGACCTCGACGTCGTGAAGGCGATCTGCGATCGCGCGCTGCTGCTCGAGAAGGGGCGCATGCGCGAACTCTTCGCGGTGAAGAAGACCGACCTGCGCGCGATGCCCAGCTATCACGAACAGGTCAAGCGGGAGCTGATGTGATGGGCTGGCTCACCGACCTCCTCTCCGAGTACGGCGCGGACATCGCCGAAGCGCTCGCCGAGACCGGGTACATGATGCTCGTGTCGTTGGCAGCGGCCGTGCTGATCGGACTCCCGCTCGGGATGGTCGTGTTCCTCACGCAGCGCGGCGGCATCGCCGAGAACCGCCCGGTCTGGACGATCGCGAACATGTACATCAACATCGTCCGCTCGTTCCCGTTCCTGCTGCTCGTCGTCTTCCTCATCCCGTTCACCCGCGCCGTGATCGGCACCAGCTTCGGCACGCAGGCGTCGACCCTGCCGCTGTGCTTCGTCGCCGTGGCCATATACGCCCGGCTGGTCGAGCAGATCCTCCGGGAGATCCCGCCCGGCATCTCCCGCGTCGCGGTCGCGATGGGAACCACGCTGCCGCAGGCGGTGTTCCGCGTCCTCCTTCCCGAGGCACGTTCCGGACTCGTCTACGCGCTCACCTCCGCCGCGATCAGCCTGCTGTCGTACTCGACCGTGCTCGGCGTCGTGGGCGGCGGCGGCATCGGCGACTTCGCGATGCGCTACGGCTACCAGGAGTACAACGACGCGCTCATGTACATCACGATCGCGATCATCGTCGTCTGCGTGCTGGTGATCCAGGCGGTCGGACACCGCGCCTCCGAGAAACTCGACCACCGCTGAGCCGCCGCGCCGGCCCAGTGGAACAACCACCCCGAAGAAAGAAGGATTCATGAGAACCGCACGTATCGGCATCCTCGCCGCGAGCATCGGAGCCGCTCTGGTGCTCGCCGGATGCGCGTCGGGCCAGCCGTCCGAAGGCGGGGATGCCGCGGCATCCGAACCCATCGTGCTCAAGATCGCCGCCGTCACCGCGCCGATGACGGATGTCGTCGAGGCCGCGGGGGAGGCGATCGAGGACGGATACGAGATCGAGCTCGTCGAGGTCTCGGACTACATCACCGCGAACACGATCGTGAACGACGGCGACGCATACGGCAACTTCTCGCAGCACGAGCCGTACATGCAGGAGTTCAACGCGGCCAACGAGGCCTCGCTGGTCGCCGTGCAGCCGGTGTACAACTTCGTGATCGCGTTCTATTCGAAGACGCTCGACGACATCGCCGACCTTCCTGACGGCGCCACGGTCGCCGTGCCGAACGACTCGTCGAACCTGGGCCGTGCACTCAAGCTGCTCGATGCCGAAGGCGTGATCACCCTCGACCCCGATGTCGACCCCTACGTGTCCACCGTGGACGACATCACCGAGAACCCGAAGAACATCGAGTTCCTCGAGGTGCCGATCGCATCGCTCAACTCGGCGTACGAAGAGGCCGACCTCGTCTTCCAGTGGCCGTCCCACATCGCTGCCCTCGGCCTCAACCCCGCCGACGACGGCCTCATCACAGAACTCGACGACCGGTTCGCGCTGCACGTCGCGGTCCGTGAAGAGGATGCCGACGGTGAGGCGACCGCGGCGTTGAAGGCCGCGTTCGCCAGTGACGAGGTGCGTGAGGTCATCGAGTCCAACGGCACGATCGACGTCGCCTTCTGAGCGGAGCGCACCCGATGAAAGGAGGAAAGTGTCGGCCACGATCGATCGAGACCGACACTTTCCTCCTTTGAAGGCGCGCCGCCGCCCGCGGGAGCCGGGCTGTGGCCTCGCGACAACTCGACCTGACCGCGTGCCGCGGGAGGCTTGGAGGTTGCGCACACAACGCTTGGTGACGTGTTGGAGGACTCCTACGGTTGAAGCATCCTTACTTCTCTTTGAGAGGAACTCTCATGGTCGACGCCGCCGTCCGCACCGCAACCTCACACAGTGACGACGATGCCCCGCGCATCGACGTCGATCGGGTCAACGATCTTCTGCTGGGCACCTGGGCCGACACGCGCCGCACGGCGCGCGCGATGATCAAGGACCCGGCCTTCTGGCGCATGGACGAGCTGGGCAAGGACGAGCATCGCGAGCGGGTGCTCAGCCAGCTGCACCTGCTGGTCGAGAACAAGGCCGTGCACCGCGCGTTCCCGAAGGCATTCGGCGGCGAGGACGACAACGGCGCGAACATCTCCGGCTTCGAAGAGCTCGTCGCGGCCGATCCGAGCCTGCAGATCAAGGCGGGCGTGCAGTGGGGGCTGTTCGGATCGGCCGTGCTCCAGCTCGGAACCGAAGAGCACCACAAGAAGTGGCTCCCCGGGATCATGGACCTCTCCATCCCCGGCGCGTTCGCGATGACCGAGATCGGACACGGCTCCGACGTCGCCTCGGCCGGCACGACCGCGACGTACGACCCCGAGACCGAGGAGTTCGTCATCAACACGCCGTTCCGCGGCGCGACGAAGGAGTACCTCGGCAACGCGGCGCTGCACGGTGTCGCAGCGACCGTGTTCGCGCAGCTGATCACCAACGGCGTCAGCCACGGCGTGCACTGCTTCTACGTGCCGCTGCGCGGTGACGACGGCGACGACCTGCCAGGCATCGGCCGCGAGGACGACGGTCTCAAGGGCGGCCTGAACGGCATCGACAACGGTCGGCTCTCGTTCGACCACGTGCGCATCCCTCGCACGAACCTGCTGAACAAGTACGGCGACGTCGCTGCCGACGGCACCTACACGAGCTCGATCGACAGCCCCGGCCGCCGCTTCTTCACGATGCTCGGCACCCTGGTGCAGGGTCGCGTGTCGCTCGACGGCGCAGCATCCTGGGGCTCCGCCCTCGGTCTGTACATCGCGATCACCTACGCCACGCAGCGCCGCCAGTTCGACGGCGCTGACGGACAGGAGGTCGTGCTGCTCGACTACGGCAAGCACCAGCGCCGGCTGCTGCCGCGTCTTGCCACCACGTATGCGCAGATCTTCGCGCACGACGAGTTCCTGCAGAAGTTCGACGGAGTGTTCTCCGGTCGTACTGACACACCCGACGACCGCGAAGATCTCGAGACCCTCGCGGCTGCGCTCAAGCCGCTGTCGACCTGGCACGCGCTCGACACCCTGCAGGAGGCCCGCGAGGCCTGCGGCGGCGCCGGCTACATGTTCGAGAACCGACTGGTGGGGCTGCGTCAGGATCTCGACATCTACGTCACCTTCGAAGGCGACAACAACATCCTGCTGCAGCTGGTCGGCAAGCGACTGCTGACGGATTTCGCGAAGCAGTTCAAGGACAAGGATGCTGCGGCGCTCGCGAAGTACGCCGTCGGACAGACCGCAGGGAAGGTGTTCCACGGTGCTGGCCTGCGCCGCTTCGGCCAGAACATCGCCGACTTCGGCTCGACCGCGCGCTCGGTCGAGAACGGTCTGCGCGCCGAGCAGCAGCACGAGTTGCTGGCGGACCGCGTGCAGCAGATGGTCGCCGACATCGCCGGCCGCCTTCGTCCTGCGGGCAAGGACAAGGTGCTCGGCGAGAAGCTGTTCAACGAGAACCAGGCCGACCTCATCGAGGCAGCGCGCGCGCACGGCGAACTGCTGCAGTGGGAGGCGTTCACGGATGCCGTCAACAGCATCCCCGATGACGGCACCCGGCAGGTGCTCACGTGGCTGCGCGACCTGTTCGGCCTGCAGCTGATCGAGAAGCACCTCGCCTGGCACATCATCAACGGGCGCCTCTCGACGCAGCGCGCCGCTGCGGTGTCGAGCTACATCGACCGACTGTGCCTGCGGCTGCGGCCGCACGCCCTCGATCTCGTGAACGCCTTCGGCTACGAGCCCGAGCACGTGCGTGCGCCCATCGCGAGCGGTGCGGAGCTGGAGCGTCAGAACGAGGCCCGTGCGTACTACGCCGAGTTGGCGGCATCCGGTCGGGCGCCGATCTCGGAGAAGGTTCTGAAGAAGCAGAAGCGCTGAGCGCGGCGACCTCGCCGCACTCACCGCGCGTCGGGTTCAGCCGGTAGGCGGCACGGGAGGACCGGCGGAGGGTGGCGGTGGAGCCGCGACCGGTGGAGCCGGGGGATAAATCCACTGAGGCGCGACAGGATGCTGCCCGACCGGATACGCCCCGTGATCGGCAACGGGAACGGGTGCCGCAGCCAGACGCCCGCGCCGGGAGATGATGAGCAGTACCACGGTGAAAGCGAGTTGCACCACGGCGACTGCGGTCGCGACTCCCACCATGACCATCGGCGTCCCGGACCGGAGCAGATCCATCGGCACGACGCCGCGGAAGACGGGTGCTCCCATCGTGGTGACGAACAGCAGCGAGATCAGAAGCAGGAAGAGCGCCGGAATCACGAGCGACCACGGTGACCACCTGCTGGCGCCGATCCCGGCGACGGTGAATGCGGCGCCGACGATCAGTGCGAGTACCACCAGAGGATTGATCGAGGTGTCGAAGGTTCTCACCGCGTTCATCTGACCCTCTCCGTTGCCCCAGACCAGCAGCCATCCTCCGACCGCCAGCAGCACGGGGGCCGCGACGAACCCTCCGACGACGAAGCCTGCGCCGACGCCGCGTGTGCTCCGGCGGATCAACATGAGCGTCAGGCCCATGGCCCCGAGAACCGTGCATACGAGGAGGGGGAGTCCGTAATAGAGCCCGTCGCCCCACGCCCGAGGAAGGAACGGCGGCGCGCTGATGAGCAGTTCGAGCATGAGCCCCGGCACGACGGCGAGCACCAGCGCCGCGAGTCCGAGCACACCGGCGGCGATGAGGCCGGCAGAGCTCCACAGCCCGGTCGTGACGACGCCGACGAGGAGCAGCAGCCCGAGAATCTGCAGCGCGAACGGCCCCGCGAACTCCGTGAGGTCGACACCGGTGTAGCCGAACATCGTGAAGAGCCGGTACGCCTCGATGCCCCCGGCCGAGATGATGCCCAGAGCGATCGGCGTGACGATGACGCCGATCAGAGCAGTGATGATCCTGGCCGTCGTAGATGATCGCATCACGGCATCCCCCCGATTGTCGAGTGCCCAGGTTACCGGCGCGATACCCGTGTCGGTGGCATTGCCTACGCTGATGACATGACCTCCCTTCTCACCGGCGTCGACGGGCGCGCACGCTGCTCATGGATCGGGACGGATGCCGAGTACGCCAGGTACCACGACGAGGAGTGGGGAACCCCGCTGCACGGCGACCGCGCGCTGTTCGAGAAGATGTCGCTCGAGGGCTTCCAAGCCGGACTGAGCTGGATCACGATCCTGCGCAAACGCCCGCGGTTCCGCGAGGTGTTCGCCGGGTTCGATCCCGAAGCGGTGGCCGCATTCGACGATGACGATGTCGAGCGGCTGATGGCGGATGCCGGGATCATCCGCAATCGCGCCAAGATCCTCGCCACGATCGGCAACGCGCGCCTCGTGACCGGGATGGCACCGGGGGAGCTCGACGAGCTCATGTGGTCGTTCGCGCCGGCGGCACGCAGCCGCCCTCGGTCGTTCGCCGACGTCCCGGCGGTGACGGACGAATCGACGGCGATGAGCAAGGCGCTTCGCAAACGCGGATTCCGGTTCGTGGGAGCGACGACGATGTATGCGCTCATGCAGTCGACCGGCATGGTCGACGATCACGTCGAGGGGTGCTGGCGCGTCACCTGATCAGATGGGTATTCCTGCCCGTGGGGCGATCCGCATCTGGCGGTTAGGATGTACCGGTGCGTCCTGGGCCGATGGCCCGGCGCACGCTTGTGACGTCCACCGGGGGGAATCTGACGATGAAGGCGCTGTCATGGTTGCGCGCGAAACCGAAGACGGCCGCGTCCGTCGCCGGTGTCACCGCGGCGGTCGTCGCGATCGGCACGCTCGCCTTCACGTATGAGGGCAACCCGACCACCAAGGTCGATCTGAACGACGGCGGCGTCTGGATCACGAAGTCGTCGGCCCTCATGGTCGGGCACTTCAACAACGAGTCGACTCTGCTCGACGGCGGACTGCGCACCACAGGCGAAGGCTTCGACATCCTCCAGGACGAGTCGACCGTACTCGTCACCGACCGCACGAACTCGACGCTCACCGCCGTCGACTCCGCCCGCGTCTCGCTGGGCGACAGCACCACGATCCCTGGTTCTGCGAAGGTAGCGCTCGGCGCCAGCACCGCCGCGATCCTGGACACCGAATCGGGCGACCTCTGGGTCGTGCCGGTCGCAGGCCTCGCCGGTTTCGAACTGCAGGGCACCGACCCGCTCGTGGAACTGGGCAAGAACTCCGACGTCACCGTCGGGCAGGACGGCACGGTGTATGCCGTCTCCGGCGAGAGCGCCGAGGTCGTCACCATCCCGGTCGATCCGGAGGGGCAGGCGCTCGACCCGCAGACCGCCGGGCTCTCCGAACTGGACTCCTCGATCGCGCCGTCCATCACGGCGGTCGGCGAGACGCCGGTGGTCCTGTCGCCGGCGGACAGCGCCGTGATGACCCCGGGAGGGATGCGCACCGAGATCACCGAGGCGGATTCCGCCGTGCTGCAGTACTCCTCGACGGCGACGGACACCGTGACCGTGGCGACCGCATCTCAGCTGGTCGACGTGCCGCTCGACGGCGGCGACCCGATCGTCACGAAGGCCGGCGGCGAGGGCACACCGGCAGCACCCGTCTCGCTGCTGGGCTGCCGCTACGGTGCATGGTCCGGTACCGGCACGTTCGTGCGCGAGTGCCCCGGCGAGGACGACGACATCAATGAGAAGGTTCCCGGCGCCGAGTCCTCGGCGTCGCTGACCTTCCGCGTCAACCGCGACGTCATCATCCTCAACGACACGGTCGGCGGAGCGGCGTGGCTCACCGACGAGAGCCTGCAGCAGGTCGACAACTGGGACGACCTGACGCCGCCAGAGGGTGAGACCGAGAACGAAGAGGACACCACGCAGGAGACCGTGGAGACCACTCTCCCCGTGCGCACCAACGTGAACACGCCTCCGGTCGCGGAGGACGACGAGTTCGGCGTGCGGCCGGGTCAGACCACAGCGCTGCCCGTGCTCGACAACGACAACGATCCGGACGGAGATGTCCTGGTCGCCGCGGTCGCCGAGCAGCAGCCGTCGATCGGCACCGTGCAGCCGATCTACGACGGCGGCTCGCTGCAGATCGCCGTCTCAGAGGATGCGTCGGGATCGGCGTCCTTCACCTACGAGGTGGACGACGGCCGCGGCGGCAAGGACACCGCGAAGGTGAGTCTGTCCGTCAAGGACTGGGACACCAACACCGCCCCGAAGCCGAAGCGCGCGACGACCCTGGCCATCGAGACCGGCGGAACGATCTCGTACAACATCCTGCCGGACTGGATCGACCCCGAAGGCGATGACATCTACCTGCGCGGCGTCGTCGCGGCGCCGGGTGACGAGGTCGAGTTCACCACCGACGGACAGATCACGTACCGGGCGACTGCGAGCCTGCAGGGCCGCAAGGAGGTCCAGGTCTCCGTCGCCGATGCCCTCGGCGAAGTCACGACCGGCACGCTCGTGCTCGACGTGCGCCCGGCGGGGACCACGCTGCCCAAGACGAACGCCGACCACGTGATGACCCGGGTCGGCGAGCAGGTCACGGTCTCTCCGCTCGCGAACGACTCCAGCTCTGGCCAGGAGCAGCTGCGCCTGACCAGGGTGAACGGCGATGAGACGCCCGGCGCGACCATCCAACCCGACTACCCGAACAAGACCTTCACCTTCAGCGCCCCGGCGCCCGGCGTCTACTACGTGCTGTACGAGGTGGCCGCAGGCCCGAACGGCGTGCCGGGCATCGTGCGCATCGACGTCGCCGATGCCAGCGAGCAGGATCTGCCGCCCGTCGCTGTGCGCGACGTCGCACTGCTGCCGACGGGTGGCGAGGTGCTGCTGGGTGTGCTGAACAACGACACCGATCCGTCCGGCGGCATCCTCGTGATCCAGTCGGTGACCGTGGAGCCCGGCAGCGGTGTCTCGGTGTCGGTGCTGAACCACGAGTCGCTGCGCATCGGCGATCAGGGTGCTCTCGACGAGCAGGTGCGCATCAGCTACCGCATCTCGAACGGATCGAAGACCGCCGAGGGCGAGGTGGTCGTGATACCGATCCCCGCGCCGGACAAGATCCTCCCGCCGGTCACCACGCCGGATCAGGCCGTGGTGCGCGTCGGCGACGTCGTGACCATCCCCGTGCTCGAGAACGACACGAGCCCGATCGGCGACGCGCTCACGCTCGAGCCGGAGCTCGTCGAGCCGTTCGTCGACCCGGAGGACGGCGAGATCTTCGTCTCGCAGGATGCCGTGCGCTTCAAAGCCGGCGACGAGGCGAAGACCGTGTACGCCACGTACGAGGTGTCCGACACCCGGGGGAACAAGGTCGGCGGGTATATCACGATCCAGATCGTGCCCGTCCAGGACGAGAACGCGGCGCCCCGCCCGCAGGACATCACGACACGCGTGCTGAGCGGTAACGTCGCCAACATTGCGGTGCCCTTGGACGGCATCGATGAAGACGGCGACTCCGTCGAGTTGATCGGCCTCGCCTCGAACCCGAAGAAGGGCCGGATCACCGAGGTCGCGCAGAACTACTTCGTCTATGAGGCGTATGCGGATTCCTCCGGCGTCGACACGTTCTCGTACCGGGTGCGCGACCGCCTCGGCAAGGAGGGCACGGCGACGATCCGCGTCGGCGTCGCCCCCGCGGAGGAGATGAACCAGGCGCCGTACGCGGTGAAGGATGCCGTCGTGGTGCGCCCAGGGCGCGAGATAGCCGTGCCGGTGATGCTGAACGACTCCGATCCGGAGGGCGACGAGATCGCACTCGTCAAGGAAGGACTCGTGCTGGGGGACGAGTCCGGTCTCGACGCACGCGTCTCGGGCGACCGCGTGCTCGTGCAGGCTCCGGACCGCGCGGTGGAGACGTCCCTTCAGTACACGATCAGTGACGCACGCGGCGCGACGTCCCAGGCCGTGCTGCAGATCACGGTCGATGAGGATGTGCCTCTGCTCGCCCCGATCGCCCGCGATGACCGTGTGCTGCCCTCGGACCTCACCGACGGCGAGCTCACCAGCGACGTCGACATCCTCGGCAACGACGAGGATCCGGACGGAACGACCGAGACGCTGGACGTCGAGGTCGGAAGCGGCGGCACGCTGCTCGACGACGGCAAGGTGCGCGTCACCGTCGGCGACGAGATGCAGCTGATCCGGTACACGCTCACCGACCGCGACGAGCTGTCGACATCGGCGTTCATCTTCGTGCCTGCAGTGAAAGACCTGCGGCCCTCGCTCATATCGACGAAGCCGGTCGAGGTCGTCAGCGGTGAGACGAAGGAACTCCCGCTCGACGAGTACGTGATGGTCGCGGGCGGCGGCACCGTGAAGATCACCGAGCACGCGAAGGTGAGCGCATCGAACGCGGATGGTGCAGACCTCGTCAAGGACCCCGGCACGCTCGTGTACACCTCGAAGGCCGGGTACTACGGCGAGGACGGCGTCACGTTCGAGGTCACCGACGGGACGGGTCCTGATGACCCCGAGGGCCGCAAGGCCACGCTGACGATCCCGATCACCGTGCTGCCGCCGGACAATCAGCAGCCGACGTTCACCCGCGCAGAGATCAACGTCGCGCCGGGCGATGCGGCCACGACGCTCGACCTGGCAGCACTGGTCACCGATCCGGATCCGGAGGATGCCGGTGAGCACGAGTTCTCGCTCGAGGGGGATGCCGGGGAGGGTCTCACCGCTCGCGTCGACGGAGACACGCTCAGTGTCGAGGCCGCTTCGAACACGAAGAAGGGCACCAGTCAGACGCTGACCCTTCAGATCACGGATGGCGAGACCGAGCCCATCGAGGGCACGGTCGTCGTGAACGTGACCGCGTCCACACGGGCGCTGGCCACGGCGAACACCGACACGATCGACGAGGCGGATCAGGGCGCGACGATCTCGGTGCCCGTGCTCGCGAACGACTTCAATCCGTTCCCCGACACGCCCTTGAAGCTCGTCTCCGCCGCGCCGGAGGCCGGCAACGGCAGCGCATCGGTTGAGGGCGACGAGGTGCGCGTGACCCCCGACGACGAGTTCGTCGGCACGCTCGTGATCAGGTACACGATCGAGGACGCCACCGAGGATTCCGATCGCCATGTCGACGGTCGCATCGTCCTGACCGTGCAGGGCGTGCCGGAGGCTCCTGGTCGCCCGCAGGTGACGAGCGTGCAGGACCGCACCGTGGTCGTGTCGTTCTCCGCACCGTCGAACAACGGCGCGGAGATCACCCACTACACCGTCTCGAGCACGTCGGGCAGCGCGTACAGCAAGCAGTGCTCGACGACCACGTGCACGCTGGACGGACTGACGAACAACGTCGAGTACACGTTCCAGGTCGTCGCGACCAACCGCGTCGGGGATTCCGAACCGTCCGGCGCCTCGACGGTCGCGCGCCCCGATGCGCGCCCCGACACCCCGGTCGCACCGACCCTCGTGTTCGGCGACAAGTCGCTCAAGGTCGCGTGGACCACGCCGCCGACACCGGGATCGCCTGTCGAGTCGTTCAATCTCCAGATCTCGCCTGCTCCGCCCTCAGGGATCACGGAGAAGACCGGAGTCACCGGCAACTCGCTCACCTGGGAGGGCCTGGAGAACGGCACGTCGTACCAGGTGCGGGTGCAAGCGGTGAACAGGGCTCCCGAGCCGTCGACCTACAGCGGCTGGTCGATCGCGGAGATCCCCGCCGGACCCCCGTTGCAACCCGCAGCGCCGACGACGTCGGAGCTGGCACCGGTGGGCGACCAGGCGCAGATGCAGGTTTCCTGGACGGCGCCGAACGACAACGGCGATTCGATCGACGGCTATCAGATCCAGGTGCTCGAAGGCGGCTCGACGGTGCGCACCGTTCCTGCGGCAGCGGGGCAGACCAGCCAGGCCATCGTCGTGCCGACCTCCGAGCAGGGGTACACCTATATCGTGCGCGCGGAGAACAAGGCCGGCTGGGGCCAATTCAGCCCGCCTTCCGCAGAGCGTCGTGGCGCGATCCGGCCGGATGCCCCGAACACGCCGTCGATCGTCGCGCACGATCGGTCGATCGAGATCACCTCGTCGTACACGCTGTCCGCAGAACAGCGAAACGGTGCCAGGCAATCGGAGATCAGTTACCAGTACCGGCTCAACGGAGGCGGCTGGCAGGGCCTCAGCGGCAACACGATCGGCGGGCTGGACAACGGCACCGGTTACTCATTGCAGATCCGGGCGTTGTCGAATACCGGCACGGGGAGCTACACCGGTGTCGAGTCGGCTTCATCGAACAACGCGACGCCGTACGGCTTGCCGCCTCAGCCGAATGCAGGCGCCCAGAACAACGGCGGCAACATCACCTTGAGCTGGAGCAACAACGGCAACAACGGCGCCGCGCTCGATGACACGCAGATCCGCATCCGCGACCACAACGGCAACTGGAGCGGCTGGGAGAGCGTGGGCAGCAACGGCAACCGCACCGTCGGCGGCCAGTACTCCCAGACGTGGGTCATCGACGTGCGGGTGCACAACAAGGCCGGATGGTCGAGCGTCGCGTCGGCTTCTGCGACGACCGACAAGAGACCGGATCCGCGCGTCTGGGTCACGCAGGGCGGCGCAGCCGGAAGCTGCGTGAACGGGTGTCAGCGCTTCACCGTCAACTGGACCGACCTCGACATCGGATCGCAACGGGTCACGTGCAACTCGACCGTCGACAACGTGATCGGCGGCTCCTCGTACACGATCAACTTCAACGGCAACGGCAGTACGACGCTGAGCTGCTACAAGGGTCGCGACGGCGTGGACGTCTGGGTGGACATCCTGGGCTGGGGCGACGGCGTCGACACTGAGAAGCAGTACTGGCCGAGACCGTGACCGCAGGTACGGCGGCGCAATCAAGCGAACACAGAGGAACGAACTGAGATGACAATGACCCCCGAACAGGCCGCCTGGTTCCAGGGCACCTTCGCCCGCCTGGTCGACAATGTCGACAAGGCCGTGCAGGGCAAGCGGGAGATCGTCAGCCTGGTGCTGGCGTCCATGCTGGCGGAGGGCCACGTGCTCCTGGAGGACGCACCTGGCACCGGCAAGACCAGCCTTGCGAAGGCGCTGGCCGCCACGGTGCAGGGGACCAGCTCGCGCATCCAGTTCACGCCCGACCTGCTGCCCTCCGACGTCACCGGCGTCACGATCTATGACCAGCAGGCGCACAAGTTCGAGTTCCACAAGGGACCGATCTTCTCCTCGATCGTTCTGGCCGATGAGATCAACCGCGCCTCCCCGAAGACCCAGTCGGCACTGCTCGAGGTCATGGAGGAGTCGAAGGTCACGGTCGACGGCGTGACGCACGAGGCCGGCCGGCCGTTCCTCGTCATCGCGACGCAGAACCCGATCGAGCAGGCCGGAACGTACAAGCTGCCTGAGGCGCAGCTCGACCGCTTCCTCATCAAGACGTCGATCGGCTACCCCGACCTCGCGGTGACGGAGAGCATCCTCGCCGGAGCATCGGATCGCAACCCGTCCTCGAGCCTGTCCGCGATGATCACCACCGGCGCCGTCGCCGACATGGCCGATCTCGCAGCCACCGCGCACGTCGAGCCGGCCGTGCTCCGCTACGTCGCCGAACTCGCCGAGGCCACCCGCAACGACAGCGGCGTCCGGCTCGGTGTGTCGGTGCGCGGCGCGATCGCGATCATCCGCCTCGCGAAGGTGTGGGCGGCCGTCCACGGTCGTCACTACGTCCTCCCCGACGACATCAAGGCGCTCGTCGCTCCGGCGTGGCAGCACAGGCTGCTACTCGATGCCGAAGCGGAGTTCGCCGGGACCACCTCGGACGTCGTCCTGGGTCGCGTTCTCGAGACGGTCGCGGCACCTCAGGCGCGAACGGCGGCTTGATGACCGCAGAGACGCTGGCCGCAGCGCCCTCGACCGACCGTGATGCCGGATGGCGCGACATCGCGGCGGTCATCGGTGCGCGCATCGGCGTACGTCTGCGAAAGATCGCGAGCGTCATCCGCCCACTGGCGTGGGTGCTCATGGCTCTGGCGGTCGTCTTCTGGACCGTCGGCGCGAGCCTGGGCTGGCGCGAACTCACCCTCGCCGCTGTCATCGTGACGCTGACCCTCGTGCTGTGCGCACTGTTCCTCATCGGGCGCACCGAGTACGACGTCTCCCTCGACCTCGCCCGCACGAGGGTCGTCGTGGGCGAACGAGCCGTCGGCGCGCTCACCCTGTCGAACCCCGGTGATCGCGCCATCCTGCCCTCTCGTGTCGTGCTGCCCGTCGGCAGCGGACGTGGCGAGTTCGGCATCCAGCGCCTCGCGCCCGGCGACAAGGCCGAAGAACTCTTCGCGATACCCACTCAGCGCCGCGGCGTCGTCAAGGTGGGTCCGGTCAGTGTGGTCCGCGGCGACCCGTTCGGCCTGTTCGAGCGCGCGCACCGCCGCGACGATCCCGTCGACCTGTTCGTCCACCCCCAGACCGTGCTCTTCGACGGCCAGTCCCTCGGCTTCCTGCGCGACCTCGAAGGTCTTCCCGCGGCCGATCTCTCGCGCGATGACGTGTCCTTCCACGCGCTGAACGAGTACCAGCCGGGAGACGACCTGCGCCACGTGCACTGGCGCTCCACCGCGCGCACCGGCGTCATGATGGTGCGGCAGTACGAGGAGACCAGGCGTTCGCACTTCGTGATCGGTCTCTCACGCTCCAGCGGCGACTACGCGAGCGACGGCGACTTCGAACTCGGGATCTCCGTTGCGGGCTCGGTCGGTCTCCGCGCGATCCGCGACTCCCAGCGCGTGGACGTGCGCGTGCAGGGCCGCGAGCTCCGGGCCGGCACCGGCAAACAGCTTCTCGATTCGCTCGCGGCCGTCGAGGCCAGCAAGCCGCGCGACGGAGGGATCTCCGACCTCAGCGGGGTGATCGCCGCCACGATGCCGCTCGCGAGCGTCGTCGTGCTCGTGTGCGGCACCAAGGTCTCGAACGAAGACCTTCGACTCGCCTGTGCGCGCCTCCCGTTCGGCGCCCGCGTGATCGCGATCGTCGCCGACGGCACGGTCGATGCGCCGGCCCTGCGCCGCATCGGAGAAGCCGACGTGGTCAGCGTGGGCACGCTGAAGCAGATCCCCCTCGCACTTCAGAAGGTCCTCGCATGAGCGCGTCCGTCGCATCGGCGTTCCCCGCCTCACCGCTCCTCACCACGCGCCGCTGGATCCTCGACATCGTGGCGGTCGCCGTGCTGCTGGGCGTCTCGATCGCGGGGTTCTGGCCGACCTTCGCGGGCCCGAGCTATCTCGTGGCGGCCATCGGCGGTGCGCTGCTGGGCATCGCGGTCGCCGCGGTCGCGGCATGGCGACGCTGGGGCATCCTCATCATCGCCGGCCTCACCGTGCTGGCGTACTTCCTCTTCGGCGGCGCGCTCGCACTGCCGCACACCGCGATCTTCGGCGTCATCCCCTCGATCGACACGCTCCAGCAGCTCGCCGTCGGGGTCGTGACGTCGTGGAAGGAACTGCTCACGACCGTCGCGCCGGTCTCCGGGGCGGATGGTTTCCTCCTCGTGCCGTTCCTGCTCATGCTCGTCGTCGCGGTGATCACGGCATCCCTCGCCCTGCGCCTCGCGCAGCCGGCGTGGACGCTGATCCCCGCAGGGCTGCTGCTCGCGGCCGTCATCGCCCTCGGGACGCCGCAGCCGGCCGCCCCCGTCATCCAGGGCACGGTCTTCGCCTTGGCGAGCATCTCGTGGCTGGCGGTGCGTCAGATCTGGGCCCCCCAGAACGCCGCCGTGTCGGTGGGCGAGATCGACCCGGCCAGGGCCAACCACATGCGGATGCGGCGGATGGTCTCCGGTGCGGTCGTGCTCGCCGTCGCGGCGGGTGCGGGCGTGGCGACCAGCGCGTTCACCGCGCCGACCGAGGTGCGGCACGTTCTGCGCGACACGATCATCCCGCCGTTCGACGTGCGCGACTACCCGAGCGCGCTGCAGTCGTTCCGCGGTCACGTGCGCGACGACGCCGAGAGCACGCTGTTCACCGTGCGCGGACTCCCCGAGGGTGCCCGGGTGCGCCTCGCCGCCATGGATGAGTTCGACGGTCAGGTCGTCAACGTCGTCGACGGCGGTCCCAGCTCCTCCAGCGCGTTCACGCCGATCCGCTCGAACATGTCGCCCGAAGCCGAGGGCATCCCCGTGACGCTGCAGTTCGACATCGACGAGTACTCTGACGTCTGGGTGCCGCAGGCGGGTCTCGTGTCGGAGTTCCAGTTCTCCGGGGACGATGCCGACACGCTGCGCCGGGGCACGTACTACAGCACCGGCTCCGCGACCGCCGTGGCGACCCCGGGGCTCAGCAAGGGCGACAGCTACACGGTGCAGACGACGGTGCCGGGAGAGTACAGCGACGAACAGCTCGCCGAGGCCGAGTTCGGAGCGGTGCGTCTGCCGAAGAACGACAACGTGCCGGAGGAGTTCTCCGCCCTCGCCGGTGAGATCGTCGCGGATGCGGAGACGCCCGTCGAGCAGGTGCAGGCGCTCGAGACCTTCCTGTCGGAGGAAGGGTTCTTCAGCCACGGTCTCGAGGGCGAGGTCATCTCGCGCTCCGGTCACACCGCCGAGCGCGTGTCGACGCTCATCGGCGGCGATCAGATGATCGGCGACGACGAGCAGTACGCCGTGACGATGGCGCTGCTCGCCGGTGAGCTCGGCATCCCCGCGCGGGTCGTGATGGGCTTCTACCCGGATGAGGAGGACGCGGGCGCCGCAACCTTCGCGGCGACCGGTGACGACATCCACGCCTGGGTCGAGGTCAACTTCGAGGGATTCGGGTGGGTCCCCTTCGACCCGACGCCGCCCGAGGACCAGGTCCCGAACGATCAGAACACCAAGCCGCGCGCCGACCCCAAGCCGCAGGTGCTGCAGCCGCCGCCCCCGCCGCAGGAGCCGGTCGATCTTCCCCCGACGCTGCCCGATGACCGTGAGGCCGAGGACGAGTCGCTGAACATCGGCGGGATCATCCTCGCCATCCTCGCGATCGGCGGGATATCGCTCGGCATCATCGCGCTGCTCGCGTCACCGTTCATCGTCATCGGCGCCTGGAAGGCCTCGAGGCGACGCGCGCGCCGCACGGCCGAGCGGACCGCCGACCGGATCGCGGGCGGCTGGGACGAGCTCACCGACCGCGCCGTCGACTACGGTGCTCCACTCGCGCCAGGGGCGACCCGCGGTGAAGAGGCAGCTCTCGTCGCCGATTCGCTGGCCGTGCCGACGGTGACGTCCCTCGCCGACCGCGCCGACGCCGAGGTCTTCGGCCCACGCGATCCGAGCGCCGAGGATGTCGAGGCCTTCTGGCGCGAGGTGGATGAGATCGTGCTCGGCCTCGGTGCCGAAGCCGGATTCTGGAAGCGGATCAAGGCGCGCCTCAGCATGCGATCGCTGCTCGTCGGTTCCGCCGTGTCGAACGGCTTCCAGGGGCTCAAAGCAGCGGCAGCCGCGCGAGTTCGGCGCGAACCTGGCACCATCAAGAACAGCACTTCCGAAGCACCCGAGAGTGAGACCCCATGACGCAACCGGCGTTCGGCACCGTCGCCCCGACGTCACGGCGTGCCGTGGCATACATCATCGACGCCGCGATCTCGGCCGGGATCGCGGTCGTCCTGAGCATCCTGCTCGTCGTATTCGCGAGCCTCGCCGGCCCTGAGGGCATGCTCGCGGTGCTGGCCATCGGCGCACCCGTGGTGTGGCTGGTGATGGTCGGCTGGCTCGTGTTCTACACGTTCATGCAGGCAGGCAGCGGCTCGATAGGCATGCGCACCCAGGGGCTGCGCCTGGTCAAGGAGAACGACGGCACGCCTCTCGGCTTCGGGAAGGCGCTGCTGCGAAACGTGATCTTCGGGCTCGCAGCGTCCATCGTCGTCGGTTATTTCACCCCGCTGTTCGACGGCTCGGGCCGATTCCAGGGATGGCACGACAAGGTCGCGCGATCGCTGATGCTCGACGCTCGCACCGGTGCCGCCGCGGTGGGGGTGCCCGTCACCCGGGCGATGAACGTGCCTCCGCGGCCGGTCGCGCCGAACGCCGTACCGCCGCTGCCTGGACGCGCTGCAGCGCCGACGTCCGCATTCTCCGCTCCCGGAACCGCTCCCACCCCGATGGGGGGAGTGCCGCCGGTGCCAGGGCTCGCGCCTGCGCGGCCGGCACACGGCTACTCCTCTCCCGAGTCGATCGCGTACGCGGCGGCTCAGAGCGACGCACCAGGCGATGCCGTGCCCGCGCTGGACGAGACGATTCCCGCACCGAGGATGCCGCAGCTCGCCCCGGTCACTCCGCCGTCGGTCGCTCCGCTGTCCGTCGCTCATCCCCCGGTCACTCCACCGTCGGTCGAGCAGCCGTCGATCAGCCGGCCACCGAGCGCACAGCCTGTCGCGTCTGGTCCCGGTGAGGACTCGCTGATCGCGTTCGTGCCCGGCATCACACAGGACGGTCCGCCGGAGCGGAACACTCCGGCACCCGAGGCGACAACGGCCCCTCCGGCCGCCGCAGCTCCCGCGGTGCCTCCTGCACCGGCCGCGCCTCCTGCACCTGCCCAGCCTGCTCCGGCCCACGCGACTGTGTCCGACAAGGCGCTGCCCGACGATCTCGGCGACGTCGAGGACACCCGCATCAGCATCCCCGGTCACCGACTCGTCTTCACCTGGGACGACGGCACCAGGGTCACCGTCTCGCAGCGCACGCTGTTCGGGCGCAACCCGGCACCCGAGGACGGCGCCGTGGCAGTGATCGTGCGCGATGAGACGCTGTCGCTGTCGAAGACGCACTTCGAGGCGGCTGCCGAGGCGTCCGGCGGCTGGGTCAAGGACAGGCATTCCACGAACGGCACGGTGATCGTGCGCGACGGTGAGCGCATCCCGTGCACCCCCGGTGAGGCGGTGCGCGTCCGTCTCGGCGATGCGATCGAGATCGGCGACCGCATCGTCACGATCGGCGGTTACGCATGACGGCTCCACTGATCGTCTCCGCAGGCTCGTCCACCCACACCGGGATGCGCCGCACGCTCAACGAGGACGCGATGCTCGCGAGCGCACCGATCTTCATCGTCGCCGACGGGATGGGCGGGCACGAGGCCGGCGAGCGCGCGAGCGCCGCGGTGGTCGAGGAGTTCGCCCGTTTCGCCGGTCGGGAGAGCCTGGACCTTGACGACGTGCTCGACGCGCTCAGCCGGTCTCGAATGGCCGTCGACGCGCTGTCCGTCATGGCCACCGGGCGTGCCGGCACGACCCTCAGCGGAGTCGTGCTCGCCGACGTCGACGGCACCGGGTACTGGCTGAGCTTCAACATCGGCGACTCCCGCACGTATCGACTGTCGCGCGGTGAGCTGGAGCAGATCAGCGTCGATCATTCGGTCGTGCAGGAGCTCATCGAGACGGGCGAGCTCACGGTCGCCGATGCGGTCTCCGACCATCGGCGCAACATCATCACCCGCGCGATCGGCGCCGGCAGCACAGGAGACGCCGACTTCTGGATGTTCCCGGCCGAGCTCGGCGATCGCATCCTGATCTGCTCCGACGGACTCTCCTCCGAGGTGCCGGACACGCAGATCCAGCAGATACTCACTATCGAGTCAGACCCGCAGACCGCTGCCGCCACCCTGGTCGGAGAGGCGGTCACCGCCGGAGGCAGGGACAACATCACCGTCGTCGTCGTCGATGCGGTGTTCGTGGCGTCCCGCCCCGGCATGCAGGTGCAGGCGGACGACGACTTCGATGAGAACACCCGGCCCCGCGAGGCCGCCGCAGGAGGGATTCGCTGATGCAGACGACCTACCGACCCGGGGACTGGTACATCATGGTGGCGCCGGGAGCGCTGATCGCGCTCTCCCCGGACGCCCCCGAAGAGCTTGTGGCGACGCTGTGGGAGCGCCAGCAGGCCGGCGGCGACCTCGCGGCCGTGATCGACGCCCTCACCGATCACGCGTCGGGATCGTTCGCGGCGATGCTGCCGTTCGCTGCCGTCGTGATGGAAGGGCCCAACGCGAGGATCGCCGTGCGCGGTGACGTGGAGGTGCGCATCACCGGTCCCGACGGCACAGAGAGCTTCACGGGCATGAACGTCACCACGTGGAGCGAGCGCTTCGCACCGAACGCGAATCGGATCGCGGTGCACGCCGACGGCGCCGAAAGCACTGCGCCTCTGCCCATCATCGGCGGGATCATCCGGGCGGCGAATGTCAGCGCGGACGTCGAGCCTGCTGATACGGCCGCACCGGATGCCGTGCCGGCGGCCGATGCGCCGGTCGCGGCCGCGAGTGCACCGGATGCCGCGCCGGTGGCGGATGCGCCGGTCGACGTGCCGGCCGGGCGATTCGCCGCGCGGCCCCCCGTCACACCCCTCGTGGTGCCGGCTGCGGTGCCAGCGGCCGAGGCGGCCCCGGCTGTCGAGCCGAAAGCATCCGATCCGGAGCCGATCGTCTCCGAAGAGCCGAGCGCTGCGGAGTCCGTCGAGGATCCTGAGCCCGCGACAGAGCAGATCCCCGAGACCCCCGCGCCGGTCGACGACTCGGTCGACGGTGCGACTCTCGCTCCGCCGGACATGTCGGATTCGAGCGACATCGACGAGTTCGAGCAGCTGTTCGGTGCGACGATCGCGTCGCCGAGCGCGGTCGTGCAGCCGGCCCCCGCTCCGCCCGCACCGCCGGCGCCGGCCGGCGCAGTGCCCGGCGACGGCGCGGATGACGGAGACCACGACGGGGCGACGATCTCCGTGGCAGAAGCCCGCGCCCTCCGACAGAAGGTCCCGACGGCCGCGCCGGAGGCGCCGACGGCGGTGCTCCCTGTGGTCGCCTCCGGCGCGGGTCGCGTGCGTGTCTCGACAGGGCAGGTCGTCACGCTCGATCGCACGGTCATCATCGGACGACGCCCGCGGTCACCGCGTGCGAGCGGTGCAGACCTCCCGCACCTCGTCGCGGTGGAGAGCCCGCAGCAGGACATCTCCCGCAGCCACCTCGAGATCCGTCCCGAGGGCGACACCGTGGTCGTGGTCGATCTGCACACCACCAACGGTTCGACACTGCTGCGCTCCGGAGCCGACCCGCTGCGCCTGCACCCGGGGGAGCAGACGCTCGTGCTCTCCGGCGACGTCGTCGACCTCGGCGATGGCGTCACCGTCACGTTCGAGGATCTTCCGTGAGTCGACCCCCCTCACCACCCCCGGAACTTCCCGGCTTCACCTACGTCGAGCCGCTGGGCACCGGTGGCTTCGCAGACGTCTTCGTCTACGAGCAGCAGATGCCCAGGCGCAAGGTCGCCGTGAAGGTGCTGCTCGCCGACCGGATCTCGAGCAGTGCGGCCCAGGAGTTCACCGACGAGGCCAACGTCATGGCGATGCTGTCGACGCATCCGGCGATCGTCACGATCTACCACGCCGGTGTCGCCGGAGACGGCCGTCCGTACCTGGTGATGGAGTACTGCCCGAGGCCGAACCTGCAGGTGCGCGCTCGGAAGGAGCCGTTCTCGGTCGCCGAGGCCCTGCGCGTCGGCATCCAGGTCGCGGGAGCGGTCGAGACCGCGCATCGCGCCGGTGTGCTGCACCGTGACATCAAACCCGCGAACATCCTGGTCACCGAATACAACCGTCCCGCGCTCACCGACTTCGGCATCGCGTCGACCACGGGAGCAGTGACGGAGGCGACGGGGATGTCGATCCCGTGGTCGCCACCGGAGTTCTTCGCCGACCCGCCGCAGAGCGGACCCCGCTCCGACGTGTTCGCACTCGGCGCCACGCTCTACACGCTGCTCGCGGGGCGTTCCCCGTTCGAGCGCCCCGGTGAGCGCAACTCGGGTGCCGATCTGATCGAGCGCATCGAACGCGCACCGCTGCAGCCGTTGTCGCGCGCCGATTCGCCCGCGAGTCTGCAGAAGGCGATCGAACGCGCGATGGCCAAGAACCCCGACGCGCGCTTCCCGAGCGCGGTGGCGTTCGCGCGTGCGCTGCAGAAGGTGCAGATCGAGCTGACGCACTCGGTCACGCCCATCGACATCATCGACGACCACCCGATCGCGGAAGACCTCGAGGACGAGGCGGACGGCCTCACCCGCGTGCGTGACATCGTCAGCATCGAACCGGATGCCGGCGCCACCCGCCCCTCAGCGACGACCCGCCCGTTCGGTCGGCCCCAGCCTGCCCCGCAATCCCCGTCCGGTCCGCAGTTCTCACCGGGGAGCCCCGTCGACAGCGGTGCCGTGGAGGACACCGTCCTCCGCTCGACGCCCCCCTCGGGCGCTGCCGCTCCCGTCGACGACGATCGCACCCTGATGCGCGCGCCGCGGACGCTCTCCCCTGAGCTGCCGCAGGTGCAGCACGCGGGGGTCGAGACTTCGGCCCCACCCGCCGCGATGCCCTCCGCCACGCGCAGACCTCGAGTGGGGCTGTGGGTCACGGCGGCCGCAATCGCCGCGGTGCTGGTCGGTGGAACGATCGTCGGCGTCAACATGATCTCCGCGGCGGAGCCTGAACCGGTGGAGACGCAGGGCGAGGCCGTCCCGCAGGATCCCGTGTCCGACGCCGTGCCGCGGGTCGAAGAGCTCGCAGGCACCAGGGACGGCACCGCGATCACCTTCACCTGGACCAACCCGTCGTCGGAGGACGGCGACCTGTACCTGTGGAACACGGTCGATCTATCCGGAGCCGGCAAGCCGGAGACGTCCCGCGAGGCCACTGTGACCTTCCAGGGTGCGGCGTCGGGCCAGGTGTGCATCGACGTGATGCTGCGCCGCAGTGACGGACGCGCGTCAGAGCCCGTGCGGGGGTGCGTCGAGTGAGCACCGATCAGGTCACCGTCGAGTTCTCCGGCGAATACTTCCCGATCGAACGCGGGGGGCGTTTCACGGTCGGACGGGAGGGCGACCTCGCGATCGACGACAACCTCTTCCTGCACCGCCACTTCCTCGAGATCAGCCATGAGGCGGGCCTGTGGTGGCTGTCGAACATCGGCAGCCGACTGACGGCGACCGTGACGGACTCGGCAGGGGGAGTGCAGGCCTGGCTGGCTCCCGGTGCGCGCCTGCCGCTGGTCTTCCACCGGACCACCGTGGTGTTCACGGCCGGACCGACCACCTACGAGCTCGTCGTGCACGCGGCGGAGCCGACGTTCCGGCCCACGCGTCCGGAGAGCGCGGACGGTGATGCCACGATCGGCGACGTGCCGCTGACGGTGAGTCAGCGGCAGCTGATCCTAGCGCTCGCCGAGCCGCAGCTGCTGCGCGACGGCACCGGCATGAGCGAGATCCCCACTTCGGCGAGTGCCGCGCAGCGGCTGGGGTGGACGATCACCCGCTTCAACCGCAAGCTCGACAACGTCTGCGACAAGCTCGATCGGATCGGCGTACCAGGTATGCGCGGCGGTCAACGGAACTTCGCGACCAACAGGCGGGGGCGGCTCGTGGAGTACGCGATCGCATCGCGACTGGTCACGAAGACCGACCTCGCGCTGCTGGATCTGCGCACGGAGGAAGAGAGCACGGAAGGGGCCGGCGCCGATGAGTGAGGATCAGAACCAGGGGCCGCAGCTCGTCCCGCGCCCCGTCGACGCCGCGGTCGCCGCGGAATGGCGGGCGTTCTTCGCCGGCGGCGGTGTGTTCTCGCTGCCGGCGGCGGCCGAGGTCAACCGGCGAAAGCGCGGCAGCAACACCGTCTTCCTGACCGTGCTGGTCCTGCTCGCTGTCGCGGCGGCCGCCGTGGCGGCCGTGCTCCTCGCCACAGGATCGGGACGTGCGCTGACGTACGCGCTCCTCGCCGTACTCGTCATCGTGACCGTCGTGGCCGCGGCGAGGATCGCCGGCATCCGTCGTTCGCTGAACGCCGTGCGCGACTCCCCGCAGGAGTACATCGCGGTCTCTCGGGACGGCATGCGCTTCGCCGGAGTCGACTTCCCCTGGACGGCGGTCGTCGGCGGGCTCATCATCGACGAGCGCGGGGTGCAGTACTCCGGGTTGAAGCGACTCACCGCCGGGGTCATGTCGTCAGCCGGTCATCCGCAGGTGGAGCTGCTGCTCGGTGTGCAGGAGGGCACGGTGCGCGAGTACCGCTCGCGCGCGCCGGGTGCGGTCGGACGCGTGTTCTTCGTCTCGATGGGCTCCGGTGGACCGAGGATCCCGTTGCATCATGCGATCGACGACGAGAGCATCAACGCCGTCGCCACCGCGGCGAGGGTGAGTGCGGCCGATGCCGATGTGCCCATCATCGTCTCGCGCGATCCGGCGCTCATCCATCCGACGATCATGGCAATCTGGCGCGGAAAGCGCCCCACAGCAGGAAAGGATCCGCATGAGTGACCTTCGCGCAGAACGATGCGACCGGATGGTGCAGCCGATCGTCGATCTGACGGCCTCGGTGCTGGCATCCCAGATCGGCAACCTCGATGACTTCGACGATGTGATCAGGGCGGCGGAGGCGGTGCTCGCCGTGGCCGAGCTCGGCTCCTTCGGCATCGACGACGACGCGTACATCGACTGGGCGGGCGCAGCCCCCGCCACGTTCAAACTCATCATCGAGGCCGCTGAGCGCAAGGACAAGAAAGCGGTGTGGCTCGCGTTCGCCGATCCGCAGACCGGTGTGTATCGCGTCTCGGCGGCGTGCCAGGGCCTGCCGCGCTGGTGACTCGGCGGCGCGCGTCGTCAGCAGCCTTCGGCGAGCGGTGAGGGCGGGGCGACTTCCGCCTCCGCCCAGTCGCTGAACTCGACTTCCATCGTGCCGGCGGCATCCGCACGCACCAGAGCGATGGGCAACGGAGCTCCGTCCGTCGAGACGGTCAGCGCGCCGAGCGCTCCCTCGCCGCCGAGGACGAGGTTCGCGGTGCCCTCACCAGTGGCGGCGACGGCGCTCGCGTCGGCGCTGAACTCGGCGACCGTGCGCACCGGGTCGAGCAGCGTCCGCCAGCGCGCCACGGCGGGGTCGTCGACGCCGACGCAGGCGTAGACGCCGTCTGCCGGGTCGCCCGTCGGAGAAGGCAGGATGTAGGCCACGTCATCGGCCAGCACGATCCGGGTGGTCGCTTCGCCGACCACGAACTCGGCCTGCACCGAGCCGCCGCGGCCGGACACCGAGAACGTCATCAACCTGTCCGCCGTGTCGACGAAGACGCCCGTCATCGTCACCCCGCGCTCGGCGCGCATCGCGGCGATCACGGTGGCGAGGGCATCGTCGGTGCCGAGCAGCGCGATGCCGTTGCCGACGTCCTCGCCCCAGTCCTCACTCAGATCCAGATGGGTGGGCGTCGCGACGGGCGTGGCGGGGGCTCCGGAGCATCCCGGCACGAGCAGGAGCGCGAGCGTCAGCGGGATGATGACGCGCCGAAGCGCATCACTCCTCCTCTTCGGCATCCGTCACGCACCCCGATACGGCGCCCTGCTGGTCGAGCGTCGCCCGATCGAGTGAGGCGGGCGCCTTCTCATTGCCCTCGGCGGGTCGCACCAGAAGGCAGGACCTCTCATCGATGAGTCCGGCGGCCAGCGGCAGCCAGACCTCGGTGCCGGTCACACGCTGGGACACGTCCACTGCGTCGCCGGCCGGACCGTCGACGACGATCACCTGGTACGGCACGTCAGGGCCGCTCCAGCTGGCGCGCACCACGTTCTCGGTCGCCTCGACCTTCAGGTCGGTGGCAGCAGCCGTACCGCCGAAGACACCGAGGATCAGGAACACCGCCAGCGCGATCAGGGCGATCAGCGTGGTGCCGGCCGACACGAGGAACGCAGGATGCAACCACAGCGGACGGCGCTTCGCCGAGGACGAGTCCTCTTCCAGCTCGGGGAGCACGCTGCCGGAGATCTCGAGGGGGCGGATAGGACCGGACATCGCGTCCAGGCTCGGACGAGGGGACGACCATCCGATCTGCCCCGCCATGGCGGCCGGGGCCGCTGACGGCGCAGAGGAAGACCAGGAGGTCGGCGTGGTCGTGATGATCGAGGGTTGCCCGGTGACCGAGTCCGTCGCGCTGCTGCGCTCTCGTCGGGTGCGGGGGACATCGCTCATCGAAGGACTGCGGATTCTCTCTGCTGATCGGTCCCGTCTATCCTAGTCGTGATCCGACCGGAGACTTGGAGTCGAATGCGTTCGTCGTTGCCCTGGCGTCGCGGCGCAGCCGCGGTCCTCGCGCTGGTGCTGCCCGTCGCGTCCGCGCTGCTCGCCGCGCAGGGTGACGAAGAAGAAGACGAGGGCCCGCCCCCGGACGGCGCCGTCATGATCCCCTACCAGGAAGCCGGTGAGATCCGTCCTGGTGAGGGCTGGCTGATCGACTGCTCATCGCTCGGAGTCGTCGAGGGCGTGACGATCGCGTGCGACACCGAATCGATAACGCTCTCCGCCGCGTACGACCCGGACTGGGGAGAGCATCCGCTGTCCGTGCGCATGGTCTCGAAGCACACCGACCTCCAGGTCGGTTACACGCTGCGCATGGAGCCCCCGCCGGCACCGGAGATCACGGTCGACCGACTGGACATGCCCATCGAGGTCGGGGCGCAGGCGATGGTGCCGTTGTCCGCACTGGGCATCGAATGCGAGATGTGCTCGGACGACGGCGGCGCGCTCATCGAGGTCGGCAAGCTCCCGCACGGCGTCGACGTCGGGGTGAGCGGCACTCATCTCTCCGTCAGGGGCTCCGCGCCCCGAGACGTGGAGGTGCCGTTGCGCATCACCGACGACGCGGGGCAGACCGGCGAGGTGAAGCTGACGCTCTCGTTCGTCGAGGCCGCGTCGTCGGAGCCGGTGGGTGCGCTGCACGTCGTCAGCAGCGCATCGGAGTGGGACCTCGCCGCGGTGTCGTGGGGCGACGACCTCACGGTCGTCTGCGCCGAACCCCGTCCGGCAGCGCTCGCCTGCGCGCCGGACGGCACGGCATCGCTCGCCGCCGACAGCCCGTCGCCCGCACAGTTCATGTTCCGCGTCGTCGCGGACGACGGCGCGCAGGCCTGGGGCAGCGTCACGGTCGATGCCGACGCAGGGGACCGCGACGTCGCGGTACCGGCATGGGCGCACGAGGCCCCGCTGCACATGGTCTATCCGCCCTCGGGCGATGACGCACCCGGTGAAGGCGGATCCCTGCTGGGACCGCTGACACTCCTGTTGGAAGGGATACCCGGATCATGAGCCTCCGGTTGACTGTCGCCGATCGTCCCGGCGGCTCGCATACAGAATCGTGGCTGGTCAAGGTCGACGAAGCGACCACGGTGTCCGAGATCGGGGAGGCGCTGAGCGTGCCCGTCGAGATCGTCGCGCCCGGTGCGGATCCCGTAGCACCGTTCGCGAAGTCGATGCTGCGAAGCGGTGTCGTGGTCCCGAGCCGCTCATCGACCGTGCATCCTGCCGGAACGACCAGGCTCGACTTCGTCGCCGGCCCGTTCGCCGGCGAATCGGTGGCCGTCGTACCGGGGGAGCAGCTGCTGATCGGGCGGGGCCCCAGTGCCACGATCCGCGTCGCCGATCCGCACCTGGCAGAGGAGCACGCGCACATCACGGTGACCGGCGGGGCATCCGTCGAAGGTGCGCCGCTGCCGCTCGCCGCGCGCATCGAGCTGGTCGACCCGACGGGGAACCTGCTCGTGAACGGCGAACAGGTGTCGTCATCGGCCGAGGTCGTCCCCGCTGATCTCGTCCAGCTGGGAAGCAGCGTGCTGCGCGTCGGCTCCGCCCCGGCATCCGATGCCGACATCACCGTCGACGAGCTCGGAGCCCGCGCGTTCAACCGGCCCTCCCGCATCCGCCCGTCGCAGACACCGCCGTCGGTCACGCTGCCGGGAGACGAGCCGGAAGAGGCCGACGCCTCTCCGCTCCCGTGGCTGTCTGCCATCGTGCCCGTCGTCCTCGGCGTCACCCTCGCGATCGTCTTCCAACGACCCGTCATGCTGCTGATGGCCGCCGCATCGCCGATCATGGTCGTCGGCTCGTTCATCGCCAACAAGAAGATCGCCAAGCGCAAGGGCGAGCGCACGCAGGTGGAATGGATCGCGGAGATCGAATCCGCGAGGGAGCGCATCGCTGCGACCGTGCGGCAGCAGCGACTGACGAGCTGGTACCACCACCTCGACCCGGTGTACATCCGCGATGTCGTCACCCGTCCGCTCTCGCGGCTCTGGGAGCGCCGGCGATCGGAATCCGACGCGCTGAAGGTGCGTGTGGGCGTCGCGGACGTCCGGCTCGACGTCCGCTTCGAAGGCGGTCCGCAGAAGGAGAGACGCGAGGATCGGCACGTCGGGGTGTCCCCGTCGCCCGTGGCCGTCGATCTCGCCGACGGGCCCGTCGGAGTCGCGGGGCCGGCCGACGTGGCCGAGGGCGTCGTGCGTTCGATGATCACCGCGCTGACGGCGCTGCGCTCGCCGAGGGATCTCCAGATCGCCGTGCTGTGCGATCGCGAGCAGGAGCACGCCTGGTCGTGGGTGCAGTGGTTGCCGCACGCCCAGCCGGGTGTCGGGCCGGTCGCGCTCATCGGCAACACCGACCTCACCCGTCGCGAACGCGTGCGCGAGATGGGCGCGCTCCTCGACGTGCGCATGCGCATCGGGCGCGATCGACGCATCGAGACCGAATCGCACGTCGTGCTGATCGTCGACGGCGCGCGCCGATACCGGATGCTGCCTGGCATGGTCGCACTGCTGGAGCACGGAGCGGCGTACGGCATCCATGTGATCGCGATCGACAGCGACCGGTCCCGCCTGCCGGAGGAGGCGACGACGGTCGTCGTCGCCGACCCCGGGGACCCGCTGCTGGGCCGTGTCGAGTCCGGTGACGCGTATCACTCGCCTGTGCTGCTCGATCAGGTCACGGTGAACTACGCCGAGGAGCTCGCGAGGGCGTTGAGCTCGATCGAGCACGTCCGCGGCGTCGGCGATGACGCGACGGTGCCGACCAGTGTGCGCTACACGGAGCTGCTGGGCGTCGACCTCAACGACCCGCAGCCCATCATCGATCAGTGGCGAGTCGCACCCCGCCAGTCGTTCGTCGTGATCGGTGCGGGGTCGGAGGGCGAGTGCGCGGTGGACATCGCCACCGACGGACCGCACGCGCTGGTCGCGGGCACTACTGGTTCGGGCAAGTCGGAGTTCCTGCAGGCGCTGGTCATCTCGCTGGCCCTGGCGAACCGGCCGGACGCGCTCAACTTCGTCCTGATCGACTACAAGGGCGGATCGGCGTTCGCCGACTGCGCGCGGCTTCCGCACACCGTCGGCATGGTCACCAACCTCGACGCACGCGAGACCGAACGCGCGCTCGCCTCCCTCGACGCGGAGCTCAAGCGCCGCGAGCGGGTGCTGCGGGACGAGATCGGCGCGAAGGACGTCGACGCCGCGTGGGACAAGGACGCGGATGCCGCAGCGAAGCTGGGCCTGGCACGGCTGATGATCATCGTCGACGAGTTCGCCGAGCTCAAGACCGAGCTGCCGGACTTCATCAACGGGCTCGTGCGCATCGCGCGCGTCGGCCGCTCGCTCGGTGTCAACCTCGTGCTCGCGACGCAGCGCCCGTCCGGTGTGATCACACCCGAGATGCAATCGAACATCAACCTGCGCATCGCGCTGCGCGTGACCGATCGCGCGGACTCCACCGATGTCATCGGCACCCCCGATGCCGCGCTCATCTCGGCTGCCACGCCGGGTCGCGGATACATGCGTGCGGGCCTCGACGCCGCCCCAGTGGTCTTCCAGACGGCGCGCGTGGCAGGGCTGAGGATCGGGCACCAGCGCACGACCAGGGTGCTGCCACCGGCCGCGAAGTTCGATTGGCAGACCGTCGGCCTGCCGCCGCGCTTCCCCGCGGTGGAGAAGGCGGTGCACCGCCCCGACCAGGACGACACCGACCTGCGCGGCCTGGTGCAGCTGGCCACGAAGGCGGCGGCCGAGCTCGGCGTGGAGCGCAGCCCGTCGCCGTGGCTGCTGCCGCTGCCCGAACTTCTTCCGCTCGATCGTTTCGACGAGGACTCCGCGCCCGAGGGCGCAGTCGTCCTCGGACTCGTCGACGTGCCGTCGCGTCAGACGCAGCGTCCGCTGCTGTGGCACGTCCACAACGACTCCCACCTGCTGTTCTTCGGAGGCAGCCGATCCGGCCGCACCACCGCCGTGCGGACGCTGCTCGCCCAGGCCGTGCAGCGCTTCACCCCCGCCGACCTGCATGTGTACGCGGTCGACTACGGGACGGGTGCGCTGCTGCCGTTCGTGGGAGCGCCGCACACCGGTGCGGTGATCACGCCACAGGATTCGGGTCGTCTTCCCCGTCTGCTCGCGCGGATGAGCGAAGAGCTCTCGCGCAGGCAATCGGTGATCGCAGCCGCCGGTGTGGGCAGCATCGGAGAGCAGCGGGCGCAGGCGGACGCGCGTGACGCCCTCTCATACGCGCTGTTCGTGATCGACGGATGGGAGCGGCTGTCGGCATCGCTCAGCGCAGACGACATGGTGACGGTCCGCGACCATGTCCTGCGACTGCTCCGCGAGGGGCCTTCGTCCGGCCTGCGGGTGATCATCACCGCCGACCGGTCGGTGCCCAGCGACAAGGTCGCCAGCTTCATCGACACGCGGTACGCGCTGCCGATGCGCGACGTCAACGACTACCGTGGCGCCGGCATCATGATCCGCGAGGTGCCGTCGTCGATTCCTCCCGGACGCGTGATGTTCGGCTCCTCGGGCACCGAGGCGCAGCTCGCGGTGCTGTCCACGGACGTGACGGGCGAGGGGCAGACCGCTGCGGTCCGCGCGATCGTCGAGTACGTGTCGGCGCACTACGCGCAGTTCCCGCAGCTGGCCGAGCTGCCGCAGGCGTTCCGCGTCGATCCGCTGCCGCAGCGCATCGGCCTCAGCGAGACCGCGAAGCTGCCGCTCCTGGAAGGCGCGACCGCAGAGTTCCCCGTGATGGCCGTCGGCGGCGACCGGCTCTCGCGGATCACGGTCGCATGGCCCGACGTCGGTGGTTTCGTCGTCACCGGAGACAGGCGCAGCGGCAAGACGCATGCCCTCGCCGTCATCGCGCATCAGCTCGCGTGGCACGGCACCCGCATCGTCGTGGCCGTCGCCCGCGACGGTTCAGTGCTCTCGGACGTGGCGCGCAGCCACGGGATGCCGGTACTGACCCCGCAGTCGGCAGAGGCCGATGTGGTCGCAGCGCTCGCCGCGGGCGAGCAGCCGCTCACGATCGTCGTCGACGACAGCGAGGGCATCCGCGACTCGACGCTCGATCGCGCCCTCGCGTCCGCGCGGGGTCATGCCCGTTTCGTGGTGGGCGTCGGATCGGAGTCGGCGGGCTCCGCGATCACTGTCGCACTGACCGAGGCGAAGAAGGGCAGAGCGGGCCTTCTGCTCTCGCCGACCTCGACCATCATCGGCACGCAGGTGTTCGGTGTGCAGCTCGCCCGTACGCACATCGGACGCGGTGCACCCGGCTCCGGCATGTTCTTCTCCGACGGCACCTACGTGCCTGTGCAGGTCCCGGACCTCACCGCGTGAATCCGGGCGGTCCGGTGAGGGTTAGACTGACGCGGTGTTCCTGCGCCCTTTTCGGGCGCTCAGCGGATGAAGGGGGGAATCTTCGATGAGCACTCAATGCCGTTTCTGCGGTGAAGCGGTCCGGCCGGACAGCATGTTCTGCCCGGCGTGCGGACAGCTCATCGACGCCGTCGCCGGCGTGGCTCCGCCGTTCCCCGGCGCGGATGCCGCACCGCGGCGGCAGGACTCGGCATCCCCCGTCGAGCCCGCACCTGTCCTCGCACCCGTACCCCTGCCGGCGCCGCGGAAGCCCGCTCGCAAGCCGGAGAGGGCAGAGCCGCAGGATCAGGAGTCCCCGCCGCAGAAGAAGCCGGCATCCTCCTCGCAGCCGACCGCGGCCGCTGTGCAGGTTCCGACCGCCGTGGTGCTGCCGGGCGGGAAGAAGCTTTCGCTGGAGAGCGTGCTCGTCCTCGGCAGATCGCCGGAACAGGGTGCCGCACAGTACAAGGGCGTCGCCGTTCGCCTTCCCGACCCTGAACGCGCGATGTCGCGCGTGCACCTCGTGATCTCCCCGGTGTCGGACGGCGTCACCGCGACCGATCCTGGTTCCGCGAACGGCACGTTCCTCGAGCGGGCCGGTGGCCAGTACGTCCTGGTCGCAGGAACGCCGACGAGCCTTCTGCCGGGAGACCGCCTGCTGCTGGGTGATGCGACGCTCGTCGTCTCCTGAGCCCTCCGGTTCGATGGCTCGGCCGCACGCATGGGCATATCTCCCCATCGTTGAGCGCTCCCGCCCTGTGTTAGGAATGGTTACGCAGATCCAACCAGCGGCACAGCCGCATGACCAGGGGGTATGACATGGCCGAGATCAAGGTCACCTCAGAATCACTCGCAGGCGTCGCGAGCCAGCTCGCAAACGGCGCATCCTCGATCGAGTCGCAGCTCGGCAATCTGAAGGCCCTGGTTCAGGGACTGATCGCCGGAGACTGGGGCGGATCGGCATCGGAGACCTTCAACGATCTCTACGAGCAGTGGGACGCCGCCGGCCTCCAGCTGAAGGAATCGCTCAACGGCATCAGCGACCAGCTCAACAAGGCCTCGCTGGCGTACGAGGAGTCGGAGTCGAACATCGGCAACAGCTTCCGTCAGTAGTCCAACCGGCCGGGCCCTCGGGCCTGCCATCGTCACATGTGAGGGGGGTGCCTCATGGCGCATTTCGTGGTGAGCACGCCGTCGCTCGGCTTCTCCGCGGCATCCATGATGAATGCCGCGGGGATGCTCGACGCGCAGATCCAGCAGGCTCAGGGTGTCGTGAACGCCGTCGTCGGGGGAACCTGGACCGGCGATGCCGCCGACGCGTTCCTGGAGGAATGGAACTCGTTCATCACGAGCGCGGCGCTGACGCGGACGGCGCTGCTGAGCATCGCGACGCGACTGCACGGCGCCCAGGCCACCTATGAGACGACGGAGAGCCAGATCATCACTGCGACGCGCTCAGCGCGGGTGTCGATCAACCAGCCGGGCAAGGACGGGGAGCTCGGCACCAAGGACGACGAGAAGGTCAGCGTGACCCTCGCCGAGAGCGTCGGCGACTCGCGCGAGGACCTCACCGAACTCGTCGCGGAGATCAAGACCTTCACCAAGGGCGGGAGCGCTGAGGTATGACCGGGCAGCACACCTACGAGACGGGCGACATCCGTGGTCTCGAATCTGCGCTCAAGCAGCTGCAGGGCTACTGCAGTGATCTTCAGGCGCACGCGATGGCCGCGACCGCTGCGGTGGACTCCCAGTGGCAGGGCGTGGCCAACGCCGAGTTCGTGAACTCCGTGCAGGTATGGCAGGTCGGGGCGAGCGTGCTCACCTCGCACGCGGAGTTCCTCGCGACCTGGGCCGGAGCCGCAGCGACCGAGTACGAGACCGCCCAGACCTCCATGACGTCGAACTGGGCCGGGTGAACCATGGTGAACATCGATCCGGAGAAGTTCCGCTCGGCGGCAGATAACTTCGACGCCATCTCCACGCAGGCCGACACCTACGGCTCCTCCGCACGTTCGTCGTTGAACGGTTTCGACGGCATGGCCGGAACCGACCCAGGTGGAGAGCAGTTCGCCGAGGCGTACGACGAGATGGCGAAGGCGGCGCTTCAGGGCTTCGCGGACACGCAGGCGTCCGCCCGCGACCTCGATCGCGGGCTCATGGCTGCTGCGGCCACGCACGCCCAGGCCAACGCGAACGCCGGCTACATCGTCTACGACGCCGCCGGTACGTATGTGCTGCGGGACAAGATCGAGAGCACCACGGTCTCATCCCCGCCCTCCGCTTTCGGCGGGCGCCCGGACACCATGGTCGACGGTCTGGATTCGGCCGCGGTCTGGATCTGGGATCAGATCATGAACCTCGTCGGCACGCTCTTCCCCGACGGTGACCCGGAGAAGCTCCGCGAGGCGGGTACGACCTGGGCCAGCATCCTCGGAGATCTCGAGGCGTTGAAGACGTCGATCTCGACTGCGGATGCGCCGCTGAGCGGCATGGAGAGCGGCGAGCTCACCTCGATCTCCTCCAAGGTCGACGACTTCTCGGAGGGCCTGGGGAAGTTCGTCAGCAGCGACGACGGCATCGGTCAGATCGACAACATCTGCCGCGACTACGCGGACACCATCGAGGAGACGCACCGCGAATCGCGTCAGATGATGGTGCAGCTCGTGATCGAGGTCGTGGCGAGCATCGCGGTCGGCGGTCTGCTCTCCGTGGTCACCTTCGGCGCCTCGGCCGTCGTCGCCGGCTCCGGTATCGCCATCCGCATCGCGAACATCGGTGCGAGGATCGCCGGACTCGTCCAGAAGTGCGTCGCCGCCGCGATGCGGCTCTCGAGCAAGCTGCGGGCGATCGTCGCCGCGCTGCGCGCCGCCGGCACCCGGTTCCCGAAGCTGACCCGCGTGACGATCGAGGTCGTCTCCGGCACGACGGGCGCGATGGCTGCAGAGACCGTCGACCCCAACCCGAACTTCCTGGCGGCCTTCGCGGGCGGCTTCGTCGGCGGCAGCGTGACCGCGGCCGTGGTCGCGCCGTTCGGCAACGCAGGCCGACGAGTCGTCGTCCAGGCGCTGGGCAACGGCAGCGGCGGTGTGGCAGGCACGGCGACCGACATGGGCGTCCGAGGCGAGGAGATCACACCTGGCGCTCTCGCGCTGAGCGCCGGTCTCGGCGTGGTGATGTCCGCACGCCTCCCCAGTCGCAACTCGCCGACCGCCGGGAACGTGGACGGCGGACGCATCGAGACGCCCGACGCCAATGTTCCTGCCGGTGTCGGTGGCGACCCTGGCTCCACCAGCGTCGACGGCAACGGATCGAGGACAGATTACGACGGCCCGACCGGTGCCGGCAACGAGATCGGCTCGGGCGGCGGCGGTGACGGCGGCGGTGCGCCGACCGATCACGGCGAGGCTCCTGCCGAGACCGACATCAACGTGACGCCGCCGGTCGGCGACGGTTCCACCTCGGGCGACGGAACGTCGTCCGGTGATGGCACATCCGCGGGCGACAGCGCTCCTGAGCCGACGCCCGAGCCGACGCCGGAGCCGACGCCGGAGCCGACGCCGGAGCCGACGCCGGAGCCGACGCCGGAGCCGACTCCTGAGCCGACGCCTGAGCCGACGCCTGAGCCGACGCCGGAGCCGACGCCTGAGCCGACTCCTGAGCCGAGCCCGGAGCCGACGCCTGAGCCGAGCCCGGAGCCGACCCCTGAGCCGACGCGCGATGCTGAGGCCGACCCCGATGCGACGCCCGGCAGCTCCGAGGGCGCGGGACCCGGTTCTCGTGGTGTCCCGCACGGCGGCGGCGAGGCCGACGGCGGCCGGCCTCCTCGCGAGGACGGCGACGCCGAGGGCGAAGCCTCCGAGGATGCCGGCCCCGATGCCGATGCAGACGGCGACGGAAAGCCGGACGACGCGGATGCTGACGACACCGGCGACTCGCCGGAGGACGACGCAGCCGTCCCGCCGACGTCACCGACGGACGGCGATCGACTGTCACCGTCCGACTGGAACCCGGCGAACTCTTCGAACTCGAACGTGGCCGGTCTCTTCGACGCCGACGGCAACATGCGCTCGTTCGATGAGTGGAACGCAGCGAACGGCGACCCTGACGCACCGGCGAACCACAACAAGGGCACGTACGGCGAGCTCCAGGCGCAGGCGTTCATGGAGAGCAACGGCTGGACGCGCATCGACAACGGTGCGGACGGGTCGCATCCCGTCACGGCGCAGGGAATCGACGGCATCTACCGCCGGACCGGACCGGACGGCCAGACCGAGGTCGCAGTCATCGAGGCGAAGTACAACACCGCACGACTCGGGAACACGCTCGATGGACGTCAGATGAGCCACGACTGGCTGACCGGCGCCAACACCGGGACCAACCGCATCGACTCGGCGATGCAGGACACGTCTCAGGCTGACATCGACGCGGTGAATGACGCGCTCGCCTCCGGCGACGTGCAAAGCGGTCTCGCGCAGGTCGCGCCGGATGGCTCCATCAGGGTGCGCGAGCTGGGCGCCGACGGACACGTCGCCGGCGGGGACGGCAAGTTCACGGGATCCCCCGCGAACGGTGAAGCGCCCGCTGCGCCGTCTACTCAGACGTCCGGCTCTCATTCGACTTCCGGTGCTGCACCCCAGTCTTCTCACGACGTGCCGCAGACGCCGAGCGGGCCGGACTCGTCCACGAGTGCTGAGACACCCGCGGCGCCTGAGGCTGCTGGTGATCCCGCTCCGCAGAGTGACGGCGAGCCCGCAGCCGACGGTGACGGCGGCGACGTGCCGCCCAACGACGGTGACGGTCCAGGTGACGCCGCGGGTGCGGCAGGCGACCCCGGTTCAGGCGGCACAGCGGCACTCAGCGACGGCACGTCGCACACCGTGCAGGCGTCGCCAGAGCAGATCGCAGCGAACACCACCCGTTGGGATCAAGGCGAGTTCGGCGGACAGCCGCTCGACGACTTCCTTGCGGACCGCGGGTGGACTCGACGCGACCTCGATGACGCACTCGACACGCACGTGCGCAATCTCACGCCCGATCAGGTCGACATGCTCACGCAGGTGCGCGATTCGATCACGGTGGACGCAGACACCTGGATGCAGAAGGTCGTCGACGACACGACGGCGCTCAACTACCTGTACAACGATCGTTCCGGGTACAACAGCCCTGATCACATCTATGGCTTCACGGCGCGTGCCGGCGATGTCGTGGACATGCGAACACCGCGTGACGTCTTCGAACGGCTCGCCCTGAACTATGAGGGGACGACCTTCTCCGCGGGCGATCGCGATGTCACCGTCGTCAGATACCAGACCGACGATTTCGGCAGCCATGAGATTCCGCGCAACTCCAGCCTGTTCGGCGACTCCGGGCACAGATCTCAGAGCACTTGGGACGACGGTTCGTGGCAGATCACACCTGGTCGGGGTGACGACGCGCAGCCCATCGCAGATCGTGGACCGGCAGATCCGAATGTTCCGGGAGCGGTGGTCTTGCCGCATGAGAATCCGCTCGTGGGCGCGGGTTGGACGCTCGGCTCGGATGGCGCACCCGAACTGCACACCGGCACGGCATCGGGAATGCGCGAGGGCGCAGAGATGTGGTCGATCCGTCAAGACGGAAGTCAGCAACTGACTGCCGTGTTGAAGCAGACCGGCGTCGATGCGGACGGCAACCCGATTCTCGAGTGGGTGGAGACGGCATGAGTCCCCTGAGTTCGGGAAAGTACGGACTCGTCGATGATGTGCTTTATCGGGTCGTCGGCAACTCGGCGTCGAACAGTCGGAACTGGGTCCTGATGGCGGTTGACCCGAGCGTTGAGCCCTCTCGACGCGAGATTCCGGGCGGGACACCAGGGTTCAAGTACGTCTCGCCGTCCGCGAGGTATCAGGGTGAGCGCGTGCACGATCTTGTCTTCCGAGATGACGGGACGGTCCTGTTCCGGTTGTGGACGGATTCGGCGTCGACGGCGGGTCTGCGGTGGCCGGACGGAGTCGTGGTGCAGAGACAGACCGGTCAGCATCCCGGCGACAATTTCGTGGCGGGAGCCGCTTCGATCTCGGAGTTCACCGACTTCGATGATGGTGTCCCTGAAGAGTGGCGTCCGTATCTGCCGGCAGGTGACGCCGGTGAGGCGCGGTAGCGTGGTGACGTCGAAGGAGGCGTTGTGACGATCTGGCAGAAGCTGCTCATGCCGGCGATGACGGACGCGATGCTGAAGGGTGGGCTCGCCGAGTTCGGTGGGCCCGTCGTGCGAGCGGGCGATGTGGTCGGGGTGCGCCCGGCCGAGTTGGTCCGCGCATACGGGCTCGGCGGTGACGGGCTGGTGTTCCCCGAAGCGCCGGAGTACGTGGACGTGCTGCTGTTCGAGCAGCGTCCGCTGATGCGGTTCGAGACGCCGTCCGACATCGGCGAACGGCCATGGCCCACATACGAGACGGGGTTCCTGCGCGGCCCCGTGCGCGCCCCGGTCTGGCTTCTTGCGCGCACTCGCGTGCCGAGCGGATCGACCATTCAGCGCCTGCACGCAGATGGGCGCATCGAACAGCTCGCTGCCTTCGGATCGCCCGCGAAGGGATGGACGGGCGCAACCGGCTTCTATCCGCCGCTGCACATCGTCGGTCCGCGTGCGAAGTGGCGCGGTCACGATCTGCCGGCGGACTTCCTGCCGAACGGCCAGCCGGGCGTGGAGCTCGTGTGGATCGGCGACGAGGGCGTGCCGGACGGCTTCGAGCAGATCCGCCCGATGATCCATCGCCGTCTGGCGCCGTTCGGCGAGTGCGACGAGATCTTCGAGGTCGTCATCACCGCGAGCCATCGGGGGGTGCCGATGCGAGTCCTGCAACAGGCCGCAGGCGAGGCTCTTCTTCTGCTGGAGAATCCTTCGTGGAGTCAGGTCGAAGAACTGCAGCCGGGGCCTGTCGAGCCCGGGTATTTCGAGCTGACGACCCCCAGTGCCGAACTCGAGACCGTTCGGTCGGTAGCGAATGTCTGGGCGCCTGAGCCGTGAACCTCGATGCGGCGGCGCGCGTGATCGACAGCGGTCGCACTCGCTGAGCGACGATCCGACCGGGAGACGAGAAGGAGATTACGGTGCTGCGCGACACCCGTGCCGACCAGGCGTACTTCGATGACGTGGTGGAGTATCTGACCACACGATGCGAGAGCAACGATCGACGATTCGATCGACCAGTGGAGAAGTGGGCAGACCCGAAGATGATCGGGCAGGTCGCCGGCGACGTGATGAAACAACGCTGGGACCGATTCAGCGCACTTTATTCGCAGGGAGCGTCTGTTGAGGTGCTCCGTGCCGATTTCGACGTCGTTCTGAGCGACGCGGAACGAGCGCTGCGACTTGAGTTGGAGTTCCTCTCGGCTGAACATCGAGCTGTGCGGTTCGCGTTCGGCAACAGCAAGGACTTCTATCGCGAGTGGCTGTCGCTGGTGTCGCTGGCGCTGGCGTTCCGCGTGGACGATGCGACTTTTGATCGTGTCGTCGCGGCAGTGCGGTTCGGCTGGGGAGATCGGCTGATCGATCGACTCATCGCCACGAGGCGCCCTGAGCACACGGTGGGTGAGACGCTGTCGTTTCCCAAGGTCGTCGGAGTGCTGGACGAAGCCTTCGACGCCGGTGATCCGTCGCAGAAGATCGAGAAGTACCTCAAGAACTGGTACAAGGCTTGGAAGGGCGTCTGGGGATGGGGCGGGCACGAGTTGGTCGGCAAGAGGAGCGTGTACTACGGGTACTGGGCGTTCGAGGCTCTCGGTGTGGCCACGGCTCTCGACATCGATGACACCGGATTGCGCAGTGACGAGTTCTATCCTGGCGATCTGCGGTCCGCCGGCGTATCCGCCTGATTCCCGTCCATACCCACAACGAAGGAGCAACTCATGACCGGTGGCATCGAGATCCCTGCGAGCCTCGACGAGGCTCGCGCTGTGCTCTCCGCCCGGCCAGTCGGTGTCGTGCCGTTCCAGATCCGCGCGCAACTGCTCGCGGTGCAGGGCGTGGAGCAGGCGGTCGATTCCGCCGTGCCCGCGGTGGAGGACTACTACGTCGGTGCGATCCTGGATCTTCCGACGGCTGATGTTCCGGTCACCGCCACGATGCTCGGCGAGTGGGGTGTGACGATGGATGATGTGGTCACCGCCGCCGCCGCGGCTCGAAGCCAGGACGAGTCGCCGGTGGAGCAGTTCGGTGCGGCGCTCGTCATCCGCTCGATGCCCTTCGCTGCTGCCGCGCTGCGCGATCCGGCTGCAGTATCGGGTCTGCGACCTGATGCCGTGCCGGTGATCGTGGTGCCGGATGTCGGTCACACCCTCGTCGGGTTCGCTGATGATCCCGCATCGCTCGCATCAGTCGCGACCGCGGCCGAGCGCGTGCTGGCGAACACCGACCGCAGCGTGTCGATCACGCCTCTGGTGCGCGGTGCGTCGGGGTGGGAGCGATTCGAGTGGCCTGAGAGCGTTGCGGCGGAGGTGGGTCGGATGCGTCGCCGCTGGGATCAGGTGCAGTACGCCGCCGCCCGAGAGGTTCTGGGTCGCACCTACGCCGCCGCAGGCGTGGACGTGTTCGTCGCCACGCTCGAGCTCGCCCAGCAGAGCGAAGAGGGCCCCTATACCACGTATGCGACGGTGACGAAGGACGTGCACACCGTGGTTCCGCGCGCGGATCTGATCGTGCTGAACGGCGGCGACGGGCGGATGCAGCGGGTGCCGTTCGAGCGACTGATCGAGCTGCCCGGTGTGCTGACGCCTTCCGCCGGCACGGTTCCCGAGCATTTCGAGGTGGCGCGTTTCCCCGAAGAGCTTCTGGCCGGCTGATCCTGCGGGCCCCGAACACCGAGGAGAATCATGAACGAGGAATGGATCCGCCTGTGCGGACTGCTCGATGATGACGCGGAGCTGACCGCCTCGGTGAAACAGGCGGTCGACGATCCGGACGCGTACTATGCGGCGCACGCCGATGATCTTCTCGACCGCGGCATCGAGTCCGCCTCCGACATCGACCCATGGCTCGTCATCATCGACGGACTCGACGAAGCCGGAGCGCTCGCCTACCTCGACTGGAAGGACGGAGGTGCACAGCTCGCCGACGCTCTCGCCGGCCTGCCGCGCATCTTCGCGACCGGGATCGACCTCGACGCGGTCGGAGACATCGACGCAGATCTGCCGACGGCCGTCGCGGTCGCGAACGGCATGCTAGACGAGCACGGCCTCACGCTCGTCTACCTCGAAGAAGACTCCGACGCCTACCCGCTGGTCGCCGTCGAGGCCGACGACGCGGAGCAGATCGTCGCGCTCGCGAGCGCGCTCGGGCACGTCGCCCGCACGCACCCCTGACAGAAGCGGTCAGCGCACCGCGTCGGCGAGGTGCCGGGAGCCGGTGCTGAGCACCTTCACGATGATGCCTCGCTGGCGCAGATCGGTGATCGTGCGCGTCTCTTCGTCACGGTCGCGCCCCAGGGCGTGCACGTTGGCCACGACCAGCACATCGCCCTTGTGCAGGGTCGCGATGAAGCGGGCCAGACGATCGCTCCAGCTCTCGAGGATCTCGGGAGCCGGATGCCGGAACCCTTCGATCGGAACGCCGAAGCGGGTCAGATCATCGCGCTGCTGCACGACCGATGGCATCCCCTCACGGGAGACGACCAGTCCGACCAGTCGCGAGCTCGCAGGGCGTGCGTGCCACCAGTCGTGATCATGCTGCAACTCGGTGAAGCACTTCTCGCACTGCGTCGCCGCATGCGGCAGGTGCAACGGACTCGTCATCGGCTCGCCGATGGGATGTTTCCCGGTCGACAGATCAGTCGTATCGCTCATCGGCGCACCTCCAGCATCCATTGTGCCCTGCGCCTCGGACAACCAGGTACCCGCGCCGGAAGATCGGGTCAGAGCACTCCGAGCGACCTGACCGCGTCCCGCTCCTCGACGAGCTCGGCGACTGAGGCGTCCACACGCGCGCGAGCCCATTCGTCCAGCTCCAGGCCTTCGACGATCTGCCACTCGCCGTCGACCGATCGCACAGGGAACGACGACATGAGGCCCTCGGGAACCCCGTACTCGCCGTGCGAGACGACGCCGGCGCTGGTCCAGTCATCCGTGCCGCGCACCCAGTCGCGGGCGTGCTCGATCGCGGCGTTCGCGGCGGATGCCACGGACGACGATCCACGCACCTCGATGATCTCTGCGCCGCGCTTCGCGACACGGGGGATGAAGGTCTGCTCGAGCCAGGCGCGCACATCTCCGACACGTTCGGCCAGCGCATCGACCACGGGCCGTCCGTCGACGGTGGCGTGCGAGACATCGGGGAACTGGGTCGCCGAGTGATTGCCCCAGATCGGTACGCGACGGATGCTCGACACCGGGGCGTCGAGGGCGGCGGCGACCTGCGCACGGGCGCGGTTCTCGTCGAGTCTGGTCAGCGCGGTGAAGCGCTCGGCCGGAAGCCCTTCCGCGGATGCCGCGGCGATCAGCGCATTCGTGTTCGCCGGGTTGCCGACCACGGTGACGCGCACATCCGCCGCTGCGTGCTCGGCGATCGCCTTGCCCTGCGGTCCGAAGATGCCGGCGTTGGCCGCCAGCAGATCCGCGCGCTCCATGCCAGGACCGCGGGGCCGCGCGCCGACCAGCAGCGCGAGGTTCGCTCCGTGGAAGCCGGTCGCCGCATCATCGGTCACCTCGACGTGCTCGAGCAGGTCGAAGGCACCGTCGTGCAGCTCCAGAGCCGCTCCCTCGGCGGACCTGAGCCCCTGAGGGATCTCCAGCAGCCGCAGCCGTATCTTCTCGTCGGGGCCCAGCAGGTCTCCGGCCGCGATGCGGAACAGCAGTGCGTACCCGATCTGTCCGCCCGCACCCGTGATGGTGATCGTCGTAACCATGATCTGAGCCTACGCCGACACGGCTCAGCGCCGACACGAGTCGGGGCTCATTGCCCGCACACAGCGCAGCCTGCGCGGTACTCTCATCCCATGACGTTCAACCCTGACTCCGACATCTCGGGCCATCGGACGCGTCGCCCTGGTCGCACCGCGGCGATCGCCGGTGGCGGCGTCGGAATCCTCGGCATCCTCGCGCTGCTCGCGGGTCCGCTGTTCGGGATCGACCTGTCGGGCCTGGTCGGGGGCGGCTCGCAAGGCGGCGCACCACAGGAATCCGGTGGCACGGTGCTCGCGTGCGAGACGGGTGAGGATGCGAACACCCAGGATGACTGCCGCATGGCCGGCGCCCAGGTGCTGCTGGACGACTACTGGGCGCAGCACGTCGAGGGATACACGCCTCCTCAGCTGTACGTCTTCGAGGGGCAGACGTCCACGCAGTGCGGCACGGCATCCAACTCGGTCGGACCGTTCTACTGCCCGCCCGAGCAGGGCGTGTACATCGACCCCGACTTCTTCCAGATCATGCGTCAGCAGTTCGATGCCTCAGCCGGTGAGCTGGCGCAGCTGTACATCGTCGGCCACGAGTGGGGTCACCACATCCAGAACATCACCGGCATCATGACGCAGTACCCGAACAACGGCTCCGGCCCCGACAGCAACAGCGTGCGCACCGAGCTGCAGGCCGACTGCTACGCCGGCGCGTGGCTCGCAGACGCCGCGACGCTCGAAGACGAGAACGGTGTCGAGTATCTGCAGACGCCGACCGAAGCACAGTTGAAGGACGCGCTGAACGCGGCGTTCACCGTCGGCGACGATCACATCCAGGAGCAGTCGGGCTTCAGCAATCCGGAGTCCTGGACGCACGGGTCGAGCGAGCAGCGGCAGTACTGGTTCGCGAGCGGATACGAGAACGGCCTCGGCAGTTGCGACACGTTCGCCGTCGACGGCAGCCAGCTCTGAGCCACGCCTGCGCGGGTCTTCCGGCACTGCGCGGTACGGTGGAATGACCGCCAGAAGGCGGACGACTCACTGACCGGGGGGCCAGAAGCCGATGAAGTTGGACGCACTGTATCCGCCGATCGAACCGTACGACAGCGGGATGCTGATCGTGGGCGACGGCCAGCGCATCGCGTGGGAGGTGAGCGGCAATCCAGAGGGTAAGCCGGTCGTCTTCCTGCACGGCGGACCCGGCAGCGGCGTCTCGCCCTGGCAGCGGCAGTTCTTCGATCCGGAGAAGTACCGGATCGTGCTGTTCGATCAGCGCGGCTGCGGCAAGAGCACTCCGCACGTCAGTGCGCCGGACGCCGATCTCCGGTTCAACACCACGCCGCACCTGGTCGCCGACATCGAGCTGCTGCGCAAGAACCTGGGCATCACGAGATGGCAGGTGTTCGGAGGCTCCTGGGGGAGTGCACTCGCGCTCGCCTATGCGCAGGCCCACCCGGATGCGGTGAGCGAACTGATCCTGCGCGGAATCTTCACGCTGAGGCGCGTCGAGCTGGAATGGTTCTGCGACGGCGGCGCCGCGGTGCTCTTCCCCGAACTGTGGGAGGAGTTCATCGCTCCTATCCCGGTGCTCGAGAGAAGCCGGATGACAGAGGCGTATCACCGTCGGCTGAGCGATCCGGATCCCGCGGTGCACGTGCCGGCGGCCGTCGCCTGGGCGAAGTGGGAGGCATCGATCGTCACCCTCCGCCCGGACGCTGACGTGATCGCCTCGATGACCGAGCCTGCTGCAGCCGTCGCGCTCGCACGGATCGAGAACCACTTCTTCCTGCACCGCGGGTGGCTGAGCGAGGGGCAGCTGATCGCCGGGGTCGACCGGATCCGGCACATCCCCGCCGTCATCGTGCAGGGCCGCTATGACGCCGGCACGCCGATGATGACGGCCTGGGACCTTCACAAGGCCTGGCCGGAGGCGGAGTTCGTCGTCATCGACGATGCCGGCCATGCGGCATCCGAACCCGGCATCCAGCAGGCGCTGCGCGACGCGACAGACCTCTTCGCCGACGACTGACTCAGGCGCGGAGCGCTCGAAGCAGGGTCTTCACCAGCCCGAGAGCACCGCCGTCTGCACGGAAGCGCGTGAGCCCCTCCGATACCTGAGCGCCTGTGCGTGCCGTGACGAACCACGGCGGCTTCGGGAGGATCGTGAACCGCCCTCCGCCGTTCACGACGGGCAACGACCGCGGGAACGGCCGGAACGGGCCGCGCAGGACCGATCGTTCGACACGGTCGAGCAGCAGTGCGTTGTGCACCACACCGATCCCGCTGCCGACGTCGGCCAGAGTGTTGCCGGGGAACGCGCCCCACGTCAGCGTGGGTGTGATGAATCCGACCGCGGTCCAGACGTTGATCGCGATCGAGCCGTAGCGCAGCTCGGTGATCGCGCGCTCGAATCCCGTGCCGAGCGCTTTCTGCGTGGCCGGATCGATCAGCAGGTTCGCGCCGAGCGTGCCCTGCAGCTCGTCGTTCGCATGTGCCACGGCGGCATCCAGGAACTCCTGCCCCGTGCCCGCGACCTCGACCACGCCCAGCACCGGGCCGAAGTACTCGGTGCTCTGCAGCGCCGACGCGTCCTCGCCACGCCCGACCTCTATGAGGAGCCGGTCGCCGAGCACCAGCGCGTCCGGGTAGTCCTCCGACGCCTGCTGCATGCGCGCATCCGATCCCGGGTACCAGGTCGGGCGCTCCGGAGCCTTGGCGTACGCGCGGCGCAGCGCGGCACGGAAGGCGTCCGCCTGCTCCCAGTCCGACGACATGATCACGACCTGCCCGGCGATGCAGTTGTGCCCGCAGTTCTGCAACCGCATCGTCGCGATGTGCTCGGCCTGGAAGGCGATGTCGGCGTCGGTCCACTCGCCTGGCACGACGATGATCGGCGAGACGCCGCCGAGCTCTGCGGTGATCGGCTTCTTCAGCTGCGGACGGTTCTCGCGGCGCCGGCGCTTTCCCGCCGACCCCGTGCCCCATGTGATCGCGTCGAACGTCGCCGCGGACCCGGTGATGTGCACGTGGGCGAGCTTCGGATGGGCGGTGAGGTAGGCACCGACGTCGCCGCCGCCGCGGACGATGCGCAGGAATCCCGGCTCGATCAGCGGTGCGAACGCGTGCTCGAACACGGAGACCAGTGAATCCTGCGTCGGATTCACCTTCAACAGCGCCGTGCGGTTGTGCGCGAGCAGCTCGTAGAGCACATCGAGCACAGGGATCGACGTCACATTGCCTGCGCCGAGAACGAGACCCACGCCGCCGGACTCTCCCGGCGTGCGCTGTGCGAGACCGGCGCCGGCGCGTGCGGCGCGCGGCGTGACGCCTGGCTCGAGCCAGACCTCACCGGCGAAGCCCGACAGCAGTACCTTGTCGACTCCCGTCAGGGGGAAGGCGTGCACGCGGGTTCGTCCACCGGGTGCCCTATCGATGCGGATGCCTTCGAGCGGGTTGCGACCCTCGGACAGTCTCGTGAGCGTCTCGATGTAGGCATCGAGGGCGCCGAGGGCGCTGTACGGTCCCGAGAGCCACTCCTCGCCGCGCAACGGATGGCCGCCGTTCAGACCCTTGGACACGGCAGCGGTGTGGGCCCACTCCTCCGATGCGGACGCGACGGCGGTGCGCACGGCGCGCAGGAGCGTGGCCCGTTGCCCGACGGCGAGGGCCGACCAGCTGCGCGCGCCCGCATCGAGATCGGCGATCGCCGCGTCCAGAAGATCGCGGTCGGCCTCGTCGAGTCCTTGTGCGGGGGTCACGGTGGTCGTTGACGTCATCGGCATCTCCTTCGTGCGGGTACGCGCCCAGCCTAGGATCGATCCGCCGACCGCGGAGCCGCTGTTGTGCCATTCCTCACACGAACGTCACCCGAGCCCCTCGATATCGTGTCGGCGCAGGCTGTAGCGGGCGAGCGGGATCAGGCTGAGTGCCATGAGAGCGGCGGGCAGGATGCTGAAGCTGAGCACGATGCCTGCGACGGCGGCATCCGGTTGGGCGGTGCTCGACCCTGCGACGCTGGAGACGTATCCGGTCGAGGCGAGCATGAGCGCGACGGCGGTCGCCCCGAGCGCGAACCCGATCGTCTCGCCGGCGGTCCAGATGCCGGTGAACGTTCCGGCCCGACCAGGGCCCGTCGCGCGCTCATCGTGCGAGATGACGTCGGGCAGCATCGCCATCGGCAGGGACTGCAGACCGGCGTAGGCGATGCCGGCGACGGCCACAGAGGCGTATATCCACGCGCCCGGTGCCCACACCGCGAGGGTGATCGTCGCCGATGCGGCCAGGAACACGATGCTGGCGGCGAGGAAGGAGCGCTCCTTGCCGATGCGGTTCGCGATCACGGTCCAGGCCGGAGTCGCGATGAGCGCAGGGCCGACCAGGGCGACGAACAGCACCTCCACCGCGGCCTCGTCGTTCAGCACCCACGTCGCGACGTACTGCGCACCGGCCAGCATGGTCCCGGTGGCGAGGGCCTGAAGAAGGAAGGTGCCCAGCAGCGCCCGGAACGGCCGGCTGCGGCGCAGCGCACGGAACCCGGACAGGTACTGCGTGCGCAGGCTCGTCGTCGTCGCGCCGTCCTGCGACGCGGCCGAAGGGGCGGCGTCGGCCTTCGCCGCGGCATCCGCAGTGCGACTCGCGATGAGCATGCCGATCCCGATGGCGACGCCGGCGACGATGCCCATCAACAGGTAACCGGTGACCGGATCGCCGGTCGCGCGGCGCAGCATCGGGCCACCCGCCCCGAACAGCAGGATCGCGGCGGTCAGCACGACCACGCGCCAGCCCAGCAGCCGGGTGCGCTCGTCGTAGCTGCGCGTCAGCTCGGCCGGCAGCGCGACGTAAGGGACCTGGAACAGGCTGAATGCGGTCGCAGTGCCGAGGAAGGCGAGCAGGACGCAGATCGCACTCGCGACCGGTCCCCACGACGGCGGGACGGCGAACGTGAGCGCGAAGAAGATCGGCAGGGCCAGAGCACCGATCACCATGAACCCGCGGCGCGAGCCGGTGCGCGCGAGCTGACGGTCGGATGCCGCGCCGATCAGCGGGTCGATCACCACATCCCACACCTTCGCCACCGTGACGATGACGCCGGCGGCGAGGGCTGCGACGCCGAGATTGTCGGTGAGGAAGTAGGTCAGGACGAGGCCGGGCAGGGTCGAATAGCCGCCGGTGCCGAGGGATCCGATCGCATAGTTCACGATCGTTCGGGCGGAGAGGCGGACGGATGCCCGTTCGGGTCGAGCGTCAGTGCTCATCGCGCCAGTGTAGCGGCGCGGAGTGGCGTCAGATCAGCGCGAGTTCGCGGAGCTTCGCCTCGACGTCCTCGTTGCGGGGCTCGACGTGGTGCGAGGCGTCCGGGTACACGACGACGGGGATGTTCGTGCGACCCGAGATCTCCTTGGCGACGTCGGCGCCCGCAGGCTCGGCGACGAGGTCGACGTAGGTGTACTCGACGCCGAGGTCGTCGAGCTGCTTCTTGGTGCGGATGCAGTCGCGGCACCAGTCGGCACCGAAAAGCGTGATCGAGTCAGAGGCGGGAGAAGTCATGAATCCAGGATACGGGCGTGCGGATGGGCGGGCGCTGAAACCGGACGCCGTTGCTCCGACTCAACGCTGAGCGGCGGTCGGCCTCGAGCCGGATGTAATGGCGTCCAGCGCTCGCCGCAGCGCCGAGCTCGAGGTATGCGCGGTGTACGGGAAATAGACGACTTCGACACCGACTTCGGCGAACTCACGCTCGAGGCGCAGGCCCTTGTCCGTGCCGCGCCAGTCATCGCCCTTGAAGAAGTGCGTGAAGCCCACATCGCGCCAGGCATCCATCTTCGCCGGTGCTGTCTCGATGTACACGTCGTCGACGAACGAGATGTGACGCACGATCTCCGCGCGTTCTGCGACCGGGATGACGGCTTCGATGCCTTTCACCTGCCGCAACATCTCATCACTCACGACACCGGCCACCAGTACATCGCACTGTTGCTTGGCGTGACGTAGAAGGTTCAGATGTCCCACGTGGAACAAATCGAAAGCCCCAGCGGCATAGCCGATACGCGTCATGATCTCCCCAGATCAGATTCCCCAGAGGCGGCCCCCACGGCCACCGACGACTCCCACAGTCGTATCGAGTCAGCTTAGCGGGTGCGCGGGGCTGTTGTCACGGACGTCGTCGCACAGCAGGACGTGAAACGATGGAGTATGAAACGGCGACAACGGGGAGGAGCGCGCGCGTGAGCACCGCAGTGACGATCGTCGTGCCGACCTTCAATGAGTACGAGAACGTCGCCGAACTCGTCGCGCGGGTCGGTGCGGCGTTGAACGGTCGCGACGCCGAGATGCTCTTCGTCGATGACAGTACCGACAGGACTGCGGCCGAGATCGCACGCGTCGCCGCCGAGTCACCGCTTCCGGTGCGCGTGATTCACCGTACCGAGAACCTCGGAGGTCTCAGCGGCGCCGTCGCGCTCGGGCTGGCCGAGGCCCGTGGCGACATCTGTATCGTCATGGACGGCGATCTCCAGCACCCGCCCGAACTGATACCGGTGCTTCTTTCCCGTTTCGAACAGGGCGACGCCGATGTGGTCGCCGCATCCCGGTATGTGGGCGGTGGTGATTCCCGAGGCCTCGGTACGGCTGTCAGGTTCGGCGTGTCCAGGGCGGCAACCTGGCTCACCAAAGCGATGTTCCCCCGGAGGCTGGCGAGCAGCACCGACCCGATGACCGGCTTCTTCCTCGTCGACCGCCGCCGCCTCGCACTCTCGGGGCTGCGTCCGCAGGGTTTCAAGATCCTGCTCGAGATCCTCGCCCGATCCGATGTGCGCGTCGCCGAGGTGCCGATGGAGTTCTCCGAGCGGCGCAACGGCGCCTCGAAGGCCACTGTGCGCCAGGGCGCCACATTCGTCGCGCATCTGGCTCGGCTTCGTTTCGGCAAGATGTCGCTGTTCGCCGTGATCGGCGGTATCGGTGCGGTCGCGAACCTCGGCATCATGTGGGCTCTCACCACCATGGGGATGCCGTATATCTGGGCAGCGATCGTCGGCGCCGAGATCACGATCGTCGGCAACTTCGTCCTGCAGGAACGATTCGTCTTCGGAGACATGCGCCCTGATGCCCGAGGGGTCGGCGCTCGCTTCGCCGCATCCTTCACCTTCAACAACGTCGAGGCGGCTGTGCGCATCCCCGTGATGGCGCTGATGGTCGAGACATGGCACATCTCGAGTGTGCTGGCGACGGGGCTCTCGCTGGTCGTCGCGTTCGTCGCGCGTTTCCTGTTCCACTCGCTGTTCGTCTACGCGCCGCGGCGGGGGCGGCGAGCCGGGTCCGAGCCGAGACATGACGCTGCTGCGCAGCGTGTGATTCGCGCAATCGACGCTGAGGCGATGCGCCCGGGGGAGCTCTGACGATCACTCACCTCTACCATGGAGGAGATCGGCATCGCGCCGGAGCTTGTGGGGAGCTGTGAAGAAAGCGATATTCGACGCGAAGACGCACCTGCTGATGCGTCGGGAGCTGCGGACCTTCCGTGAGATGCGTCGGAATGAGGTGATGTCGGCTCCGGAGCTCGTCCGATTCACGGACGAGTCGAGCGCGAAGATCGCGCTGCACGCGTTCGACAACTCGCCGTTCTATCGGTCGCTGTATTCCGATGCGGGCTTCACGCGTGACGATGTCGCGATCGCGGCGAACTTCACCAGGCTTCCTGTCGTCACCAAGGACCGGCTTCGCGATGCCGGCGACGACGTCCTTGCGCTGAACATCTCCGCGGGCCGCGCTCTCGCGTCGCAGACCGGAGGCAGCACAGGCTCACCCCTGCGAGTGCGCAACGATGCGGCGGCCCCGACCGCAGCCATGTGGTGGCGGATGTACCGATGGTGGGGCGTGCATCCTGCCGACGACACCGCCTTCATCTACCGTCGGCTTCGGCAGGGCAAGGATGCCTGGCAGTACGCGCTGCAATGGTGGCCGAGCAGACACCTCCTGCTCGATGCACGCGCGATCACGGAATCTTCCATGGAGCAGTTCATCTCAAGATGGCAGCGGGTGCGTCCTCGGCTGCTCGTGGCTTACGTCGAAGGTGCGACCGCCGTGGCGACGCATCTCGAGCAGACAGATCGGAAGCTGGTGACCACGGCGGTCTCCGTGACGGCCGCCACGCTGCAGCCTGGCCAGCGCGAGCTCCTCGAGCGGGTGTTCGAGGCTCCTGTGTTCGATACCTACCGGTCGGCCGAGATCCCGTGGATCGCGGCCGAGTGCGCAGCGCATCGCGGTTTGCATGTCGCTGCGGATCAGCGCCGGGTTGAGATTCTCGATGAGCAGAGGCGTCCGGTCAGGCGCGGCGCAGAGGGGTCCGTCGTCGTGACCGATTTCAGCAACGAGGTCTTCCCGCTGGTGCGCTACGAGATGGGGGATCGATCACGTGCGGTGGAGGGCGAGTGCGTCTGCGGACTCGTCTTCCCACGGATCGAAGCCGTCCAGGGCCGGATCTCCGATGTCGTGAGAACGCCATCGGGAAAGCAGATCACGGGTGGTCTCAGCGGACTCTTCCTCGAATCGCCTGGCGCGATCAGGCAGATGCAGATCATCCAGCATGCCGACCTCTCCATCACCCTCCGATATGTCGGGCGTTCGGAGAACGATGCGGATGCGGCCGTGGCCGCCGCGGTCCGCAAGCTGAGCGCACTCCTCGATGATGAGGTCCGCATCGCAGCGGTGGCGGTCGACGCCATCGAGAGCGTGGCTGGTAAGGCCAGACTGGTCATCTCCGAAGTGCAGGCCTGATCCCGACGGCGCGGAGGACTCCCGGCTCGGTCGCGGACACGGATTGTAGGATGACGGGGGATCTGCGATCGACACCGTGGTTCGGACGCAGCGAATTGGGGGGAAACGCGTGGCGACACATTGGACACTGGAAGATCTCTATCGAGGGATCATGCAGTCGTGGCTCGTGCTGGTGGGCACCATCGTGGTGTTCACACTCGCAGGAGTGGGCATCTTCGCGATCTACCCGCAGAAGTACACGGCCGAGGCTCAGCACACCGTGGAACCGATCAGCGTGCTGTCTTCCGGGTCGAGCTTCAACACCGTCAACATGGAGACCGAGCGCGTCGTCGCCACCTCGACGTCGGTGCTCTCACGCGCGAGCGAAGATCTGGACGGCACCTCGGTGGAGGCGCTTCGCGCGAACACCACGATCGAAGTGCCGCGCAACTCTCAGGTGCTCGTCTTCCAGGTCACGGCGAACAGCGCGCAGCTGGCGGCCGATCGGGCGAACGCACTCGCGACGGCCTACGGGGAGGAGCGCACCGACAACGCGCGGGCCGTCGTCGAACGGACGACGGAGGAGCTCGGCAACTCGATCACGCAGCTGCAGGCGCTCCTGGACTCTCAGGCTGAGGGCAGCAGCGAGCGCGCGGCGACGCAGCTTCAGCTTCAGGCTCTCCTCGATCAGCAGGCGCTCATCATCGCCACGCCGTTCTATTCGGGAACGCTCGTCACCCCTGCTGACCCTCCGCAGAAGTCCAATCGGCCATCGATCCTCGTGTTCGTCGCCGCGGGCATGTTCCTCGGCATCCTGCTCGGTGCGATCGTGGCGCTGATCGTGTCGCGCGTGCGCAACGGTCCCGGCAGCGCATACAAGCGGTCCAAGGCTGAGGGCGATGGAGCAGCCGGCGATCCCGGCGACGTCGACGAACGCGATGAACGTCGCGGCGACGATGTCGAAGTCGATGAGGACGACACTCTGATCGAGCCGCACGATGACGAGCTGGCGCTGCGTCCGATGCGTGCGCGCACCGTCGATCGGAAGCGCCGCTGACCCGAGGCCGGCAGCGCTTCCGATCGGCCGGGACGATCCCTACCCGGTGTACTCCCAGGAACGGACGTAGTCGACCTGGAAGTCGAGGTTCTGCGTGGCCGTGCGATCGGCGGGGTCGGGAAGGCCCCAATACTGCTCCGACGGGCCGACATGCAGATTCAGGCGCATGTGCAGCGGAGTGCCGAAGTACGCCGGGTCCCACAGGTCCGGATAGGTGTCAGGCGTGACGCGCATCACCTCGACACCGTCGACGAACGTCGCGGCGTACGTCGGCGTCAGTTCGAACGCGTAGACATGGAAGCCGTCCCACGGAACGGTGGTCGCCCCCTGTTCATGATGACGCCAGATGGCCTTTCGGCCGGTGCCGTCGGTCTTGGTGTGGATGGTGGTGGCGGCAGTGTCCTTCACCCACTTGTCGTACTCGGCAGGCATGGCGCCGCCGTGGCCCCACGCCTCCATGATGTCGATCTCACCGGACTGGGAGTTGCGCAACCAGAACGCGGCCAGGGCGCCTCGGGTGTTGTCGCCGGTCGGCGTCTTCGCCCGGATCTCCCAGCGGCCGTACTGCTGGCTCATCGACACGTCGTCCGATTCGAGCTTGCGCTGATCGAGGTAGCCGGTCTCGTGCCAGAGATCCGTCGGCCCGCTCTGAGAGGAGGGTCGCTTCTCTGCTTGGTCGCGCCAATCCGCGCGAATATGGAGTACCCCGGCGTCGTCGACGCTCACTTGTTCCTCTTCGACGACGGCGGCGTCGAAGAGGAGGCCGAGGTCATCTCGTCCCCGGACGTTCCAATTCTCAGGATCGACCGCAGGCGTGCCCGTCGACGGATCGACATGGGTGAACTCGTCGCGCCAGGTCGGCGTTCCCCAACCCGGGATGTTCCCGGTATCCGTCACCGGTGCTTCGGGCGCGACGGGCTCAGTCGGGACGGTGGGCTTTGCGGGCGCGACAGGATTCGTCGGTCCTGCGGGGTTCGCCGGAGCACTCGCGCGGTCCTCGCGGACGAGGTGCGCATCGAAGCTGATGTTCGGTGTCTGGCGCCAGCTGAACAGCACCTGCACCGCGATCGTGTTCTCCCCGGGCTTGAGGAGCGATGCAGGCACCGAGAATGTCACCGGGTCGCGACGAGCGGCGTCGGAGGACGGCGCGACGGTCGAGTAGCTGTTCGGCGTGATCTCTCCGTCCGGCGCATTCTTGCGTCCGACCTCCACACCGTTCACCCACACCACGATGCCGTCGTCGGCCCACGTGTTGAGCCAGGTCCACTCCGGGAGGTCGGAGGTGAGGGTGAAGGTCTTGCGGAAGAACGCCGACAGCGGCCGGGTATCCGCCGGCTCGTCGATGACGGTGTTGACGGGGCCGATGTCCTTGCCCTTGCCGAACGGCGCATCACCGGTCGGCCAGGTCGACGCGGCGGTCTGCCAGTCCTGTGCCGGTGCGGTCGCGCCGTGGTGGTACAGCCACGAGGATTGTCGGGGGATGATCGATGTGACGGCCGACGTGGACGCAGCCGCGTGAGCCGGCTGTGCGGCCACGAACGAGGTGGCGAGCACTGCGAAGGACGCAAGTGCCGCGATCAGGTAGCGAATGAGGACGTGGTTGTGTGCAGTCTTCTTCATATCGAGGGGGAGAAGAGAACGTGCGGTATGTGCCGCTGGCTCTCTCCAGGTCTCCTGGGAGTTGCGGATGCCTGCCGAGCCCCCTCGATGCATCCTGAATGGTCGGGTTTCAGGGCCTAGTGTAGATGTCTCTCTCCCAAAGTTCCCTGACAATCCCCGTCGTGCTCGTGATGGATGTCCGCGACGAGGCGCCGAAGACGATCGATTCGACGTTTGCGTGATCGTGAATCCACTGCAGGGCAGGCTGCGGTGCGATCGCCCCCGAGGCGAAGACCGACATCGCGACGGGCCGGAAGGGGCGCTCGCTCAGCGCCTGCTCGTACGCTGCTATGCCACCTGACATCCGGAAGCCGATCTCGTTGATGTTCGCGCAGACGATCGGGTTGACCACGCCGACCCGGTCGAGTGCGTCGAGAAGCATCGGCAGATTCATCGTGATGAACCCGGGCTCGGCGCCGTAGCGTTCACGCACATGCCGGTCGAAGATGGCGAAGGCCTCATCGAAGCCGAGCCCGAGCATCAGATCGACGACGACGTTCTGCAAGAAGATCACCGGCGTCTTCAGGCCCTGGAACATCTTCATCTCGGCATCCACCAGCAGGGTGATGATGCCCTCGATGTCCTTCTTCATGAAGGACCTGCCTCCGCGCAATGCGGCGTTGAGCAGGCCTTCCTCCGGAAGGAACTGCCGCACAGCGCCGAGCATGCCGTTGTCGGTGATCGCGTTCGCGTATTTGTGCGCGTAGGGCATGCACGGGTAGAACCGGTAGTCCGCGTAACGTTCCGGATCGGCCCGCATGTGATCGCACACTTGCGAGATGCGATCGTGCGTCGTACACATCAACGTGCGGATGCCGTTGTCGAACGCGATGTCGATGACATCGATGATCGCCCTGGTGTCCTGGAAGCGGATGGCCTGTGTGCGCGCCTTCTCCTCGGACATGTGGTTGATGCCGAAGAACTGATTGTCGCCGAGAAGGAGCAGGTCCATCTGCGTCGTCGTCGTTGCGGTGCTCATGCGCTCTTCCTCCGCCCGAACAGGTTGCGTCTCTGCGATTGCGCTGGCAGTGCGGTCACCGTGCCCACCTCGGTCTCGGCTGCGGCGTCCTGCAGTATCCATTCGATGACCTTGTCGGTCTGTGCGGCACTGGCGAAGCTGTTCTGCCGCGCCACGGACTCACCGGCGAGCACCGCTGCGACGAAGCTCTCCAACTGCGCGCTGTATTCCTCGCCGCGCAAGTAGAACGAGACCTGGTCGGTGAGCTCTGTCGTGTACTTGATGTTCCATCCGCCGCTGTAACCGTCCGGGATGTCGGCGCCGTCGCGAAGGTATACGCGCACTTCCTGGCGGTCGGCGACGATACGGCCCTGCGTGCCCGTGATCGAGACTGACGTCGACATCTTGCGGTACGACTCGTCGGACCAGTTGACAGAGAGCTGCACGCTGAGGCCGTCCGCGTAATCCAGCGTCGAATAGACCTCATCGTCGGTATCCGCGGAGAAGATGCTGTTCAGTACCGACCCGCGCACCCGCTCGGGGGCTCCGAGGTACCAGTGCACCAGATCGAGAGGATGCGCAGCGTAGTCATACAGGCAACCACCGCCGCTGGTGCGCTTGGAGCGCCAGGTCGACCCTTTCGCCTTGAGGACGACAGGACCGTACGCCTCAGCCAGCACATGCGTCACCCGGCCGATCGCTGCCTCATCGAGCAACCGCTTGACCTCTTGGAAGGTCGCGATGAAGCGGTTGTGATAACCGACCTGGGCGACCAGCCCGCGCTCGACGGCGAGTGCGGTGAGCTCCGCGGACTCCGACGCGGTGAGCGTGAGCGGCTTCTCGCAGAAGACATGGACGTCGCGCTCGAGCGCGGCCCGGACGAGGGCAGCGTGTGAGCCGGTGGGCGTGGCGATGATGATCGCCTCAGGATGTGCGCCGTCGAGCATCTTCTCCAGCGAGGAGAAGGTCGCGGCGCCGGTGTATTTGTTCAGCACGTCGAGCAGATAGTCGGTGGAATCGACGACGCCGACCAATTCGACGTCATGCAATGCACGGACTATCGCAAGGTGCGAGAGCCCCATCTTCCCGACTCCGACGACCCCGACGCGAACGCGTTTCTTGACAGCTTCGTCTGGCACGACGAATCCCCTTCCCCAGAAGTTCCCCAGTTGAGCGCCCTCTTCCCAAGGGGGCACCGTCCGCTATACTAGCGCTCAAGTTGGCTTTTATGTCAGCGATTTTCTGTTGGGGTGGGACCCGCAGAGAATCTGGGGATTCCGAACTCGCGGGGGCGCGAGCGTCGGATGCGTGTCTAAGGGGAAGTACGCGTGCAGTGTGAAGTGTCCGTCGTCGTGCCGACGCACAAACGTCCGGAGCTCATGAAGCTCGCCGTCGAGAGCATCCTCAATCAGGGGGCCACTCGCACGGGCGAAGTCATCATCGTCTTCGATGCCTGCCCGATCGAGGTGCCGGATGTCGAGGTTCCGGACGGCTGGTCTGTCAGGGGGATCTCGAACACCCGCGTGCGAGGCCTCGCCGGCGCCCGCAACTCGGGCATCCTCGACTCAACAGGCGACCTGATCGCCTTCCTGGATGATGACGATGAGTGGCTGCCGGGCAAGCTCGAAGCGCAGCTGCAGCGGATGGACGAGCGTCCTGATGCCATCGCCATAGCCACTGCGATGGTGCTCGATGACGGGGAGAACACGCATGTCCGTCTGGTCGAGAAGGAGGATCTGTCGCATGAGGATTTCCTCCGCAGCAGGCATCCTGGCATTCCCTCAGGAGCGTTGCTGTTTCGGCGGGACGTGCTCCTCGGTCCTGTGGGCCTGATCGACGAGGATCTGCCGCGCGCGTACGGCGAGGACTACGACCTGTTGCTGCGCGCCTCCGGTCACGGCACGGTCACCGTGGTGAACGAGCCGTTGGTGAAGGTCAGGTGGCAAGGGCAGTCCTACTATTTCGGTCAGTGGGCGGTCTACGCCGAGGCATTGCAGTATCTGCTTCGCAAGCATCCGGACATCGCCACGATCCCTTCAGCGCTTGGACGCATCGAGGCCCAGATCGCCTTCGCCCTGGTGGCGAACGGCCAGCGGAAGGAAGGCCGGCAATGGGCATGGCGCGCGCTTCGTCATAATCCGAAGCAGGTCAAAGCAGCGCTCGCGATCGCCATCTCCTGGCGACTGGTTAGCGCCGACGCCGTGATCCGTTTCGTGCGCAGCCGCGGCAAGGGCATCTGACGATGAAGATCCTCATCGCCTGCTCGTCCGGAGGACATCTCACTCAGGCTCTCGCCCTGCGGGAGTGGTGGGGTGAGCACGAGCGCTGCTGGGCCACGTTCCCCGTCGAGGATGCCCGTTCCAGGCTCGCATCTGAGAATGTCTACGAGATCAACTACCCGACGGTGCGGAACGTCCCGAACTTGATGCGCAATTTCGCTCTTGCGCGACGAGTACTCGCCAAGGAGCGTCCCGACATCGTCTTCTCCACTGGCGCGGCCATCGCCCTTCCGTTCTTCACTCAGGCACGATTCTTCGGGGCGCGCACTGTGTACCTCGAGCCGGTCGATCGCATCACGTCGCCGGGGTTGAGCGGTCGGCTCGTGTATCCGTTCACTGATGAGTTCCTGGTGCAGTGGGAAGGCATGCGTGAGTTCTATCCGGGCTCTCGCAACGTGGGGGTGGTGCTATGAGCGCTCCGCTCGTCGTCGTGTCGGCAGGGACGTATCATCTTCCGTTCAACCGATTGTCGGAATGGATGCAGAGCTGGCTGGAGGACACCGACGGCGTGCGGGTGGTCATGCAGCACGGACCCTCTGTCGCAGTCGTCGGTGCGGAGAACGTCGACATCCTGCCCTACACGGAGTTGCTCGAGCTGTGCCGTCAGGCGACGGCAGTGGTGCTTCAGGGAGGAGCTGGCGCGGTCATGGACATGCGAGCGCTCGGGATCGTTCCCATCGTGGTGCCCAGAATCCCGGGCGACGGCGAGGTCGTCGATGATCACCAACTCGTCTTCTCTGCAGAGATGGAGGCCCTGGGCATCCTCCGACGCGCACTGACCTCGGAGGATCTGACCGCGCAGCTCGACCGTGCGCTTTCCCACGTGCGAGCGGAGGAGAAGCCTTCTGAGATCGCCACGCCGGGTGCCGAGGTCGTCCGTCGATTGCTGGAACAGCCCATCCGACGTGCGCCCTGGTACGCCTTTCTGCCGCGGCTCCTCCGCAGCGGATCCGCGATCCTGTCGTCCAGATTGCGGCGGTGAACGGGCGGCAGTAGCTCAGGCGAAGCGACCGATGACGGGTAGTTTCCGCCAAAGAGACTCGATGCGCAGGCCTCGACGGAACACCCAGAGCACCGCGGCATAGATCAGACACAACACGATCCCGCCCAGAATCAGGATGCCGAAGTCGGTACCGCCCCACCAACCGAAGAGGGCACCGCCACCTCCGAACACGATGACGGGCACGATCATCGCGGGGACCAGCTTCGCGGGCTGCAGATCGACGTGCATGCCGCGGTGAACCTGAACCGCCGCGATCAGATTGTCGACCACGACGACGAGAACCCAGGTCACCGCTGCCCCCCAGATGCCCCACAGTGGCACGAGCGCGAGGTTGCCGCCGATGCTGAGCGCGAGCGCGATCGTCTTGTTGTACATCTGCCAGGTGCTCTTCCCGCCCTGCAGCAGAATGCTCTGCAGCATGCCGCACGCCGTCTGGAACATCATCGCGGCTGCCAACAGCATCATCGGGCCCCACCCGACGACGAACTCGTCACCGAAGATCGCCAGCACTGCCGAGCCCATCGAGATCAGGAGCAGGTAGAACGGCCAGTTCATGAGGATCATCGCACGCACCACCCTGGTGTGCAGGCGAGTCGAGTCTTCGAATCGCTCACGCGCCAGCAACGCAGAGATCGTTGGGGAGACTGCGACCCGCATGGCCTTGTCCACGACTCCACCGGCACGGGTGGCACGTGTGACCACCGCGTAGACTCCGGCGACCGCGGGCGAGGCGACGGCGGCGATGATCAGGACGTCAGCCCACTCGAGAGCCGTCTCCAGTCCGGAACTGACCGAGCGAGGAGCGGTGAAACGCCAGAACGAACGGAAAGTGGGGCGAGCGCCGTGGCGGCTTTCGGAGCGACGTCGGATGTCACGGATCAACGGCCCTGCGATGACCGCGGCGGTGATCAGCACCCATACCGGCAGCGGCCACAGCCATGCCTCGAAAGCGCCCCAAGCTGCGACGGCGGCGATGGACACCGCGAAGAGCACGGTGAGTAGTCTGCTCGCCGGCAGCAGCACGCTCTGCAGCAGAGTGAACGCCGTGACGCCTCGGAGCATCCGCGCGGAGATCTGGAGCACTCCGATCAGCGCGCCGAGAAACACGAAGGGTGCCATGGCTCGCAGCAGGCCTGCCAGGCCCTCAGCGTCGGCAGGCGCAGCCAACCACGCAGCCAGAGCATCGGCCAGGAGCCACACCATCACTGAAGCTGCGCCAGACACGACGGCGACCGGAACCACGGCGTACCCGATGATGCGCCACTCGGCGCCGGCACGTTCGAACGCCCGCTGCTCGGCGATGAACCGGACGATGCCGCTGTTGGTACCGAGTCGTAGCACCTGCGTGAGGATCGTGAAGATTCCCATCGCCTGGAAGAAGAGGCCTGTGCCACTCGCGCCGAGTGTGTTTCCGACGATCGCAGTGAGGACGAGCGCGGCCAGCGCGGCGAACGCCGAGCCGAACAGGCTGATCACGCCGCTGCGCGCGAGACCCTCACTCTTCATTCTTGGCTCGGGCGAAGGGGACCGGATTCGCGATCCAGTACGACGATCTGCCGAGATACTTCTCGCGGAGCAGCACAGCGAGCGCGATGCCGACGAACACGAGCTGCCGGTCCAATCCGTAGAAGACGGACAGGAACACCGTCACGACCACGCTGGCATGCACCCACACAGCGGACAGATTGGGGGCGTCGAAGGTGCGTACAGCACCCATCACGATCATGCCGACGAAGAGGAAGAGCCCGACCAGCCCGAAGCAGAACATCGCGTTCCACACGGCGCCCTGCGTGCCCACATGAATCTCGCTCATCAAGCTCGGTCGCGGCGCACCGAAGCCTATGATCGGAGATTCGAGTGTTCGCTCCCAGGTTTCCAGATACAGATCCCCACGGCCCTCGGTGGTGTCGACTGTCTCCTGACGCGCGACGATTCCGTCCAGGAAACCGGACAGGAAAAGGACGATCGTCCCGGCGACGCCGAGCATGGTGACCCAGAAGAACGCGAGGAATCGGCCGCGGATCAGCAGGCAGAACAGCACGTAGGCGACGGCGCCCGCGATGCCGAGGAACAGGCCGCGGTTGGTGGTGGCGATCGCAGGCGGAATCGCGAGGACGAGCGCGATGACGAGCCACCACATCGCGCGCGCCGTGCGATGCCCGATGGCTGTGCCGATCGCGATCGGCGTGAGCACCGCCATCGCGGCACCCCACCCGTTCGTGTAAGAGAACGGTGCGGAAGGGCGGACGAACGGCTCTTCCGCCCCCCACGGCGTCTGAATCTCGGCCAACGTCGGGAAGACGAGTTCGGCGACGTAATCGTTGCTGGTGATCGCCTCCGGCAGGAGCCGCCCGATCGTCATCGTCAACTGGACCTCTGGGAACAGCATCCCCAGGTAGCCGCCGATGATGATGAACACCCAGATGAACGTCAGCCCGTTGAACACCCGTTTCGGGGAGAGGGAAGTACGCGCATTGACGATGTAGACCATGATGATCGCCAACGCGAGGAACTGGCTGAATCGCACGCCCAGCCCTACACCTCGACCGATTTGATCGATCATCAGGGCCGATGGGATCATCCACAGAACGAAGCCGATCCATGGCAGTATGCCCGGTACGAAGAGGATGCGCCGCCGCATGATCAGCAGCGCCAGCATCGGGATCGCCATGATCACGGAGGCGAAGGGCAGCAGTCCCAACAACCAGAAGACGGGGTATCCCCACAGTACGGTGAGCACGGGCCAGGCTGGGAGCACTCGAGGCTCGACTTCGAGGCTCGCATCCTGGTCGGTCGCTGCGATGAGCGATCGACTCGGTGAGGAGATGAGTGCGGGCACGGGAGATCTCTAGTTCTGTCAGAGAGCGGCGAGCTGGGCGAACTTGCGTCGTAGCGACGCTGCGAACATCAGCACGTGCCAGGCGAACAGGGCGGTGTAGATCACGGCGAAGGCAGCCGGGAGGCCGAGGAACGACAATGCCACGTATGTCGTCGAGGTGTCGTGCGGCTGCTTGATGAACGAATCGAGGATCCCGGCGGATGCGTCGTCTGCAACGCGCGGCGCCTTCGGCAGCAGCTTCTCGGCCAGCAGCTGGGAGAGGAACCATGACGACACCAGCACCGAGAAGACTCCGGCGATGACCACGAGCCACCACGGGGCATCAGTTCGTGCGAGATGGATGGCGACCGCGATGTGCACCAGTGGTGCTCGCACGCCGTCGACGACGTGATCGAGCCACTCGCCGGCCGGACCGCCGCGGCCCTGGATGCGGGCGAGTTGCCCGTCCGCGGAGTCGAGGATGTAGCCGAGCAGCAGGAGCACCGCCGCGACAGCGCCCGCCCACGACGTCGGAAAACCGATGAGGATGCCGAGGCCCATCGCGCCCAGCATCGCACTCATCGCAGTGACGCCATTCGGACTCCAGCCCCATGTCGCAGCGACGACGGCGGCCTGCCCGCCGAGGGGCCTGTTCACCCAGCGGAGGTATGCCGGAACGCCCGCACCTGGCTTCTTCGCGGAGGCGAGCGCGTACCGGGCCTCGGCGGAGGAAAGCCTGCTCATCCGCGAAGCATACTCAACGACAGTCGGAAGCTGAGGTCGGGTGTCGCACGCCAGCTGGCGTGGGTGGATGCAGCGATGACATTCTCACCTTCCAGTAGAAGGGCGGCCGGCACCGTGAAGGTGACCGGAGCGGCTACTGCCGTGGAATGCCGGGGTGCGACGGTGGCGTAAGAATTCTGCGTCAGAGTTCCGGCCGGGAGGTTGGTTCGACCGAGCTCCACTCCGTTGAGGTAGACCACGACAGCGTCGTCTGCGATCACAGTGACGGTGCCGTCGGCCACAGAATCGGCAGCGAGAACCGTGAACGCGTGGCGGAACTGGGCGCTCAGCGGGTTGCTCGGGATGTCGACCGGCTCGATGTTGGTCGTGGCCCCTGCGACCCCGCGGCCGAACAGGCCGGTTCCGGTCGACCAGGCGGAATCGTCGAATGCGACGGCATTCCAGTCCGGAGGCAGTGCGTCGTTCGAGTACCGCCACGCCCATGTCGAAGCCGTACCGACAGTGACGGGCAGTTCGTCTTCGGCAGGTGGTGCCGTGGTGCTCACCTCCACCGAGGCGGGCGGCGAAACCAGACTGCCAAGACCGGTCGCGGTGACCGTGTAGGCATACGTCGTGCTGGGGGCCAGGCCGCCTTCCGAGAACGTCGTGGTCGCCGCGTCCACGGAGCCGACGGCCTCGCCGCCTCGTGCGATCACGTAGCCGGTCGGCGCCGGGCCCTCCGCCGGGGCAGCCCAGGTGAGTGCGACCGAGTCGGCCGTACTCGTGGCGGCGAGGTCGGCCACCGCATTCGGTGCGGCTGCCAGCTCTCCCCGCTCGGCGACATACGACAGCTGGAAGCTGAGATCGACCGTCGCTCGCCAGCCGGCGTGCGTCGACGCCGCGATGACGTTCTCCCCGTTGACCAGCAGGCTCGTCGGTACGGCGAAGGTGATCGGGTTGGCGATCGCGCTCGAGTGCCTTGGCGCGGACTGGGCGTACGAGTTCTGGGACAGCGTGCCCGTGGCCAGATTCGAACGGCCGAGCTCGGTGCCGTTGAGATACACCACCACGCCGTCGTCGGCGATCACGGTGACAGTACCGTCGATCAGACTGGCCGCCTGTACGACCTCGAACGTGTGCCGGAACTGGGCGCTCACCGGGTTGCTCGGGATATCCACCGGTTCGATGTTGGTCGTCACCCCGGCGACCCCCCGGCCGAACAGTCCGCTGCCGGTCTCCCATTCCGAATCGTCGAACCCGACCGCGTTCCAATCAGATGGCAACGCATCATTCGAGTATCGCCATGACCACGAAGAATCGGCGTCGACGACCACGGGCAGCTCGTTCGCGTCGGGCGGAAGCGTGGTGCTGATCTGCACCGTCGCGGTGGGCGAGACGAGGCTCCCCGGGCCCGTGGCGATCACGTCGTACGTGTACTCCGTGTCCGCTGTGAGCCCGGACTCGGTGAACGTCAGCGTCGCGGCATCCGTCGCACCGATGATTTCGCCGTCCCGACTGATGCTGTATCCCGTCGGCGCGGTACCCGAAGCCGGCGCAGCCCACGTGAGTGTGACGGCATCAGCGGTGCTGGTGCCCGCGAGCGACGTCACTGCCTGCGGTGCAGAAGGCATCTCACCGCGCATGGCGGTGAACGACAGCTGGAAGCTGAGGTCAGGCGTCGCTCGCCAGGCGGCATGCGTGGATGCCGCGATCAGATTGTCGCCGTTGGTGAGCAATCCTGCCGGGACGGTGAAGACGATCGGGGCGGCCACGGCAGTGCTGTGCCGTGGCGAGACAGTGGCGTAGGAGTTCTGGGTCAGGTTGCCTTCCGGAAGGTTGGCGCGTCCCAACTCGACGCCGTTGAGGTAGACCACCACTGCGTCATCCGCGAGGACGGTCACAGTGCCGTCGACGACGCTCGCCGCTTGCGTGACCGTGAACGTGTGGCGGAACTGCGCGCTCAACGGCTTACTGGTGAGGTTCGTCGGATCGATGTTCGTGGTCGCGCTCGAGACGTTTCGACCGAACAGGCCGCTACCGCTCGCCCAGCCCGAATCGTCGAAGTCGAGTGTGTTCCACCCAGCGGGCAGGGCGTCGTTCGAGTAGCGCCACGACCATTCCGACTCCGCGTCGGCGAAGGTCAACGCATCCTCCGGCAGCGGGGCGACGACGAAGGCCGGCGTCGACGCAGACCGGTTTCCTGCGGCATCGCGTGCACGGACGAAGTAGTCGACGGGCTCGTCCGTGACGGGGACGGTATACGTCGCGGTCGTCGTCGATGCGATGACCCTGTTCTCGCGGAGCAGCTCATAGGTCACGCCGCCCGAGTCCGTCGACGCGCCCCAAGTGAGACTCATCTCGGTAGCACTCGCCGGCACGGCCGTGATGTCGGCAGGCTTCGTCGGGGCCACGGTATCGGTCGGAGCGAAGCGTACGTACCCGCCCGACCACTGAGCCGTCCCGCCGGCACGTACGGATCTGCTGAAGTCGCCGCCGATCCAGAGCACTCCGGTCGAATCGTGGAAGGAGCCCCAGGCGCCGTAGCCGGCGCGCGCCTGCAGCGTCGGCGACCAGTCGTGGATGTAGTCGCCGGTCGTGGCATCCCACGCGCCGACGAGATTGATCTTGTCGGACTGTGCCCACCCCGTTCCGGGGTCGTTCCAGGTGAAGGAGTCCTGGTACACCCAGTTGCCGCAGTGGCAGCCGCCGATGACGAGGGAGCCGTTCGTCTCCACCGTCTGGAAGTCGCCGCCTGCGTTGGTGATGGACCCACGCATCAGCGCGAAGGTGTCGCGGTCGTATGAGAAGAGCGAGTGCTCCGAACCGCCGAGCCACACCATGTCTCCCGCTTCCTGGACCCCGAGCTGCCACACGTTGCCAGTGATGTTCCCTGATGCATCGGTGCTGGACTTGGAGAACCGCGGAACCCAGAGCGGGCTGACAAGAGGCGCGCCGGATGCTGTCTGGATCGCCGCTGCACTCGGCGTCGAGGTGCTCTGCTTCATCTTGAAGTACCCGGAGAAGTAGGTCCGGTCGCCGCGGTCAGAGGCATCGACCGAGACGGACGTACCGTTGAGGAAGGCGTTCCACGAGATGTCGGGCTGCCCGGTGGTGAGATTGACGCGACCGCCGTTCCAGGTGCTGGCGCTGGTTGTCGATCCGACGGCGGTGAGGTGCGTGAAAGCTCCCGCCACATACAGATGGTTGTCCTGAACGTCCAGTCCGCGGATGTAAGGCACGCTGCCCGTCGCCCTGTGCTCGGCGGCGACCTGCCATCCGGAGAGCGCCCCGGTGTCCGGATCGAGGAAGGCGAGACCCGGTTGGGCAACGCCGTTGACCGTCGAGAACTGGCCGCCGACGGCGATCCGTCCGTCCGGAAGCGTGGTGATCGCTTTGACCTGTCCGTTCAGAGTCGGCCGGAAGCCGGGGACCCACTGCCCCGTGGCGACGTCGAATGCGGCCAGGTTCGGCTGTTGCACCTGGTCCGTTCCGGATTGGTTGCGCTGCACGTATCTGAAGTTCCCGCCCACGAACACCTTGCCGTCGGCCTCGCCGAAGACGGCGACTTCGGTGTTGAGCTCACCGCTGCTCCCGTTCGCGAAGCCCGAGACTCCCCAGGTCGTCGTCATGGCGTCGCTCTCGGGAATGTCAGCGACCGTCGTCGCGGGGGATCCCGCTGCCGGAATCGCGGTGAAGTCGAGATCTGCAAGTACCAGCTTGGGTCGCAGGAAGACCTGAGTGAACGGACGGGCATAGCCCTGTCCGCTGGGGCTCCAGAGGTAAGAATCGGTGGCGGCGCTGCCTCCGACGTTCGATCCGAATGCCCAGCCGTTGAGGTAGCTGTGGGAGGACTGCTCGCTGAAGACGACCCGGTTCAGCTGGTTGTTGTTGCCGAAGTTCCGCGTCTGACCGCCTGTGCCACCTGACCCGTTGAACGAGTAGTTCTTCACGCTGTGCGTGGAGCCGAAGGTCCATACCCATCGGTCGCGCTTGCTGAGGGTGAAACGCGCCTCTTGCCATTGAGTGCCGGCGGTGTTCGTCGCGCGGCGAAGGCGGATGCCGTCGTCGAGCGCGTCGACGCGTCCACCGTCGAGGAGTGCGTCCACAGTGGCCGAGGGCAGTTGTGCTGGCAGGAAAGCGCCCGTGCCCGTGATGGTGTTGCGCAACTGGGCTGGGGTCCGAAGGCCGTGGTAACCCTCCTTCCATGCTTCACGTCCGCGGCCGATAAGCACCCAGCCACCGCCGTCGGTGGTCTGATCGCAGTAGAACTGATCCGGCGCCACCAGCTCCGGAGTCACCAACCAGTAGATGCCATCCGCGGCTGTCGGGAAATTCTGCTTGACCTCCCAACACGAGGCTGCTGCGGTCTCCTGGGTGAGCCCATCCGGTAGTGGAGCGTCAGCGGCGGTCGCGGCCACAGGCGTCAGCAGCGTGCCGACCATTGCGGCGACGGCGATGGCTACGCCGGCTGCGGTACGGGCGATCCTGGATCGCTGCGAGATCGAGATGTCATTCATCATCGTGTCTTTCGTCAGTCTGTGTCGGTCGGTCAGTCAGGCTGCAGGGCAGTCTTGGACGTCCGGGATGTCGTGAGTGGAGATCTTCCACGTGTCGCCCTCGAAGACGGCGCCGTAGAGATGGGCCACGGGATGGCCGGGGTTGTAAAGCGAGGCCTTGAGAGAGTTGCCCGCGGCGTCGGTCACATCGATGCCGGCCACATCGATGCAGACCTTGAGGGTGATCGTCGCAGGCGTCGATGCGAGGTCGATAGTGGTGGTGGTGACGCTGGTGACCGCTGCTTCCCCCGTCTGCCGGTAACCGAGGTCGTACTGCTCGCGTGCCTTGGACTGCAACTCCCCGAGCACCCACCCTGTCGCGACTGCTTCGATGCCCACGGCCGAGCCGTCGCCACGTTGGGAGATCTCATCGGTCGCCGCCACCACCGCATCGACGGCCACGCTCGCTCGTTCGACCTCCGCCTGTTCGTCAGCGCTCAGCGGTCGTGCGGTAGGAGCGATGATCGTCGTGAGCGGGTCCTCGGAGATGTCCTCGTCATCCCCCGTGTCACCCTCTTCGATGACGATGTCGTCCTGTGATGCGGTCGGCTCCGACAGCATAGGTATCAGGAATGCGATGCCGCCCCCGACGCCCGCCACGATGAGAGCGGCCGTTATCGCCGGCGCAAGCCAGCGCCGTGGCTTCTGATCGGTTTCCGTCGGTGTGCTCATCAGTACGCCCCCTTCGGCTGCACCATCGCGCGACCCGTGCGCCACATGATCTGCAGGTCATTCATGACCGACCAGTTCTCGACGTAGCGAAGATCCAGGCGCACGCTCTCGTCCCAAGAGAGATCGCTGCGACCGGAGACCTGCCAGAGGCCTGTGATGCCGGGCTTGATGTAGAGACGGCGGAACACCGTTCCGTCGTAGGCGGTGACCTCGCTGGGCAGCGGCGGGCGAGGGCCGACGACGCTCATGTCACCGGTCAGCACGTTCCAGAACTGCGGGAGTTCGTCCAGCGACAGTTTGCGCAGTATCTTTCCCACACGCGTGACCCGCGGGTCGTCCTTCATCTTGAACAGCAGTCCGGAACCCTGGTTCTGCGTCTTGAGCACCGCGAGCTGCTGCTCCGCGTCCGTTCTCATGGAACGGAACTTCATGATGCGGAACGTGCGGCCATCGCGGCCGACTCGTTCCTGCGAGAAGAACACAGGGCCGGGTGAGTCCAGCTTGATCAGCAGAGCGAGCACCGGGGTGATCAAGCCGATCGGGATCAGCGCCAGCGCGGCGACGGCGATGTCGAGTACACGCTTGAGCAGGTGCACCCCGCCCTCGTAGGTCGGGATCTTCACCTGGATCAGCGGCAGCCCGTCGACCTGACGAAGCGAGATCCGCGGACCAGCGACGTCCGTCAGTCGGCTCGACAGCACGAGCTCGGCGGCAGTTCCCTCGAGCTGCCAGCTGAGCTGCTTCACGAAATCGGCATCGCCCTCGGGGCGGCTGGCCACGATGATGGTGTCCGCGCCGATCCGTGCCGCCGCTGCGGCCACAGTCGACACGTTGCCGACGACGGCATATCGGGTCTCGCCGACGGCGAGTTCGTTCGCGTTGCGATCCAGCAACGTCGCTCCGACTACGTGATATCCGTTCTCCCCGCTGGTGTGCAGGGAGTTGATCACGTACTCGACATCCTTCGTGGCGCCGACGACCAGAGTGCGCGAGACGTACGCGCCCGCCAGTCGGCGGCGCTGCAGCCACCGCCGCCAACTCCACCGCATGACCAGGAGCCCCAGCATCCCGGTCGGCAGAGCAATGACGAGCAGTGGCCGCAGGCCATCCCACTCGAGGAGGATGCCGGCGATCGCGACGATCCCGAACGCGAGTCCTCCGGCATGCGCGACCCTGCGGTACTCGGTGGTGCCCGAGCCGAGGATCGCGGCCGACCGCGTGTTCAACGCGTCCAGCATCATGTAGAGGGTCGCGATCATGAGGATCGCACCGCGAACGACGACGTCGACCGGTGTTCCGAGGAGGAACACCTGAGTCAACGCAGTGAGCGTGGCGACAGCCACGATTACCGTGGCGTCAGACAGGCGCAGCCGCAAACGATAACGGCGCTCCCACTGCTGTCGGCGCTCGAGTGTCGCCGACATGCGTGGCGCTACCACGCGGTGCGGCGACGCCGTGGCCGCACGAGGTGCGACGGCAGGCGTGAACAGCGACCCGGTGCGAGCGAGACTCAGCGCGTCCTCGACGGACGTCATGCTGATGCTCCCCGAGCCGCGAATGTACGCAGAAATCCCCAGTGCGACATGTGTTCCCCAGTGTTCCCCAGACCTCGAGCACGACGCTCGCGGCGATCGTCCGCATTCCGACCCCTCGGTTCTGCTGCTTCACTGTGATCCCACATCACAGGAGGTTGAACGCCATTTCCCAAACGACGTCCGGCGCAGCAGATACTGCAGACTCTGGTCACTGTAGCGGAAGACACGCGCGAGCGGAAGATGCAGATCTGCGGCGGCTGAGCATCGCTTCGGCCCGGGCTACGATGTCCCGGTGAATGCAGAGACGTCGCCTTCCCGATATCGGCTGACGAGCATGCGGCCGCGGGACCCGCAGCAGCCGCACCGCTCGGCGAGCATGCTCGAGCTGTTCTTCGATCTCGTGTTCGTGGTCGCGGTCTCCATCGCCTCTGCGGAGCTTCATCATGCGCTCGCCGAAGGGCACTTCCTGCACGGCATCACGAGCTACGCGATGGTGTTCTTCGCGATCTGGTGGGCGTGGATGAACTTCACCTGGTTCGCCACCTCGTACGACACGGATGACTGGCTCTACCGGGTGCTGACGATCGTGCAGATGGGTGGCGTGCTGGTCCTCGCGGCCGGCGTCCCTGATGCCTTCGGGCACGCCGACTTCACGATCGCCGTGGTCGGCTACGTCATCATGCGCGTCGCGATGATCGCCCAGTGGCTGCGCGCGTCGCGCCGTTCCGGGCCGTTGCGCAGCGCGACGCGGCGATACGCGTTGGGGATCGCTGTCGCGCAGGTGCTCTGGATCGCATTCCTCTTCCTGCCCGCAGACGCCCGCATCCCCGCCTTCGTGCTGTTCGCGCTCGTCGAGATCTCGATCCCGGTCTTCGCGGAGTACCGGCATCAGACCCCGTGGCATCCGCATCACATCACCGAGCGCTACGGGCTGTTCACCCTCATCGTGCTCGGAGAGAGCCTGCTCGCCTCGGCGAACGCCATCATCGAGGCGCTGCACGAGGTGGACCGGCTCGGGCCACTCATCGCGATCGCCGTGCTGACCCTCGTGGTGACGGCCTCGCTGTGGTGGATCTACTTCTGGCCGCCGCACCACCACGCGATCACGTCGTTCAGACGCTCACTGCGCTACGGCTACACGCACTACTTCGTCTTCGCCGCCGCTGCCGCGTTCTCGGCGGGCATCGAGGTCGAGATCGATGTGCTCACCGGGCACAGTGATCTGAGTCCGGTCGCCGCGTCGTTCACGGTCACCGTGCCGATCGCCGTCTTCCTCCTGGGGATCTGGTGGATCGCGATCCGCGACAACGCCGACCGCATCGTCAACACCGTCGTCCCGATCGCGGCGCTCCTCGTGCTGTTCGATCCACTCATCCCCATCCCGGTCACGCTGACCGCCGGCATCCTGATCGTCGTCGTGACCGTGCTGGTGATCCGCCCGCCCGTCCGCAAGCGATCTGCCGACGCGCACGAGAATTGATCTGCAGCGTGAGACTCGTGTTGCCCGCGCCCTTCTCACGCAGCAGATCGATTCTCACGCTCTGATCGACGCCGATCGCCGCCCTCGGGCGTTTTCGGGTAGACTAGTGGTGCTACGTGAAGGATTCGCCGCGATTCGGCGCATCACGTCGCCACTGATCAGGGCCGTAAAGGACCGCTCGCACCGACGCGCGCGGCATCCGCTCTCGATCTCGAGAACATGAGGCGCGCATGCGCGCGCCCACCACAAGCAATGAGCATCACAATGAGCAGTACATCCATCCGTCCACACGCACCGCTGAACTGGAAGCAGGCAGATGACTTCGTGCACGTCGCGACCCGCGACGGCGAATTCGCCGGCTTCGTAGAGTTCGACGGCACCGAGTACATCGTGCACGACAACCACGGCAACGAACTGGGCGCCTTCGCGGCCTCCTCGGATGCGCGCCGCGCACTCGACGGCACGCCCCGTCGCACCAACCGTTCCATCGCGCGGACCCTGCGCCGGCATCTGAGCCGCGCGCGCTCCTGAAGTTCATCTGCGAACCCCTTATGTATACGCGAGGACGCATACGCGTCGCGTTAGCCTAAGGTAAGCGATCGGCACCTGCCCTTGGCTTTCACAGCTCAAGGGCTCCGATCGACAGGAGAGCAACATCTCCACCTCAACGGTCGTCGAAACGACCAGCACCCTCGGACCGGTACGTCAGACGTACTCCGGCAATGCGGATTTCCCGCCCATGGCGCGCGCGTTCAAGAACGTGTCACAGGTCGTCCGGGAGATGGGACTGCTGCAGCGCACCGGGTGGTTCTACATCCTCACCGCAGTGGGCATCGCGCTCGCGCTCGGCGGGGCGATCACCGGATTCATCCTGCTCGGCGACAGCTGGTTCCAGCTGCTCATCGCCGGCGCCCTGGGCATCATCTTCACGCAGATCGCCTTCCTGGCGCACGAGGCTGCGCATCGGCAGATCCTCACCTCGGGGCCGGCGAACTTCCGTCTGGCCCGCATCCTCGTCGGACTCGTCGGGATGAGCTACTCCTGGTGGGACAACAAGCACACCAAGCACCACGGCAACCCGAACCAGGTCGGCAAGGACCCGGACATCGAGGTCGATACCGTCTCGTTCCTCGAAGAGGACGCCGCCAAGTCGCGTGGTTTGATTCGACTGATCACCCGCAAGCAGGGCTGGCTGTTCTTCCCCCTGCTGACTCTTGAGGGCATCAACCTGCACTACCTCGGCCTGAAGTACCTGCTTACGAAGAAGGGCGTCAAGGGGCGCTGGATCGAGCTGTCGCTCATCACCGCGCGCCTCGCAGCAGTGCTGGTGCCCGTCTTCCTGCTTCTTCCGCTCGGGATGGCGTTCGCCTTCATGGGCGTGCAGCTCGCCGTCTTCGGCGTCTACATGGGCGCCGCGTTCGCCCCGAACCACAAGGGCATGCCGATCATCGAGCCCGGCGCCCGTCTGGACTTCTTCACGAAGCAGGTCCGCACCTCGCGCAACATCTCGGGCGGCTGGTGGGTCACCATGTTCATGGGCGGACTCAACTACCAGGTCGAGCACCATCTCTTCCCGAACATGCCGCGCCCGCACCTCGCCAAGGCCAGGGAGGTCGTGCGCGACTACTGCTTCGCCAACGACGTGCCGTACACCGAGACGAGCCTTCTCAAGTCCTACGCGATCGTCATCGAATACCTGAACCGTGTGGGACTCTCTGCGGGTGCCGATCCCTTCGATTGCCCCGCCGCGGCGCAGTTCGGTCGGGCGTAGGGGGTCTCATCGGCCGAACTCGGCCGAGAGGGACGCGTCCAGGAGCGGGGTCGGTACGCCGAGTCTACGGGCTTCGTACAACCCGTCCCTGACGACCGCGCGGGGTTCGGGCAGGTTCGGATCGGTATGGGCTGCCAGGCTGACCCGAGCGATCCGGAAACGGGTGGACGCCCACGCGATCACGGCGCTCGTCTGCGCAGGCAGGCGAAAGGGCAGGACCGCACTCCGGTGCCGACGCAGGTCGACCCCGCGCGCCTCGAGCACGGGCAGCAGTTCATGACCGATCAGGAAAGCGTCTCGGAAGGCCTGCCTGTCGCCGACCATGTTCGCCAGACCGCCGTACCGGCGGCCCTGAGCATGCATCCCGACGTCGGCGATGAAGTGCAGCCACAGCCACCCGCGGATGTCCTTCTCCTCACGGACGACGAAGCCCGCCTGTCGGAACAGATTCCGCACGGCGATCTCCCGTGCGACGGGCGCTGTGCCGGACGTGCCGAGGATCACGGTGCGCATGACGGCGCCATGCAGGATTCCCGCGTCATCGAAACCGCCACCGGCCTGCGGGAAACCGAACAGGATCTGACTCGCCGGGATCGGGGCGACCGCGGCGAGGGGCTCGCCCCACACGTTGCCCAGCACGAGCACCGTCGCGTCGCCCAGGCGGGGAGCGATGTACTCGGAGGCGGCCGAGAGGTGATGATGGCCGACGCTGAGTACGACGAGGTCGAACGCGTCCGATGGTTCGAACGACTCTCGCAGGCGGGTGCGGACGACGTTGCGGGACTGACGGCCGAGCGGCGTGCGGCGCGCATCCAGGAGGTCCATCACCACCTCGTCGCCGTACTGCTCGGCGCGTCCTTCGCGGACGTGGAACTCGACGTCGTGTCCGGCATCCTGCAGTGCGTGGGCGTAGATCGTCGAGATCACTCCACGGCCGAACATCAGTACTCGCATGTCGAGCCTCTCTTCGCCGATTACAATAAGTGGAGATGATCTCCGGATGCTACGATATGGAAACCATCTCCGGATGTCAAAGGGAGAGCACATGGCGGAAGAACGTGCGATGAGGGCGGATGCCCGCCGCAATCGGGACGCGATCGTGGCAGCAGCACGGGCGGCGTTCGACCGTGGCGATCAGTTGCGGTTCGACGACTTCGCGAGCCGCGCAGGAGTCGGCGTCGGAACCCTTTATCGACACTTCCCGACCCGAGAGGCGCTGGCCGCGGCGGTGTATCAGGGCGAGGTGCTCGCGCTCTGCGAGCGGGCACGCACATCGACAGAACCCGCGGCGAAGGCCCTCGAAGCATTCCTGCGAGGCTTCGTGGAGTACGTCGTGGCGCATGCCGCTTTGGCTCGGACGCTTGCCGCTCTGGTGGGGCCTCATGTCCAGGCCGACAGCGGAAACGAGCTCGAGCTCACGGTCGCCGGACTGATCGATCGAGCCGCTGCTGGCGGTGCCATTCGCGAACAGGTCTCCGCGGGTGCGGTGATGGTGGTCCTGCACGGCATCGGGTCAGCGGTCGACCGGCCGCAGTGGGAGACAGAGTCGAGGGCCGCCGTCGAACTGCTGATCGACGGGATCAGCTCGCGCTGACGAGCAGCCAGGGTGCTCTTCCGGCAGCACTCCGCGTTCGCTACTTTGTGGGCATGGACAACGACTATTCAGGAATGGCCGCAGGCCTCGGGATCGGTGCGATCATCTTCGGCCTGGTGATCTACCTCGGAACCATCGCCTTGATGCTGTGGATCGGATATCTGGTCATGCGCACTGCCGTGAAGAACGGCATCCTTCGCGCGGATGCGGAACGTGCCGGACAGCGACCCGGCGGCCCGTACGCTGGGCCGCCGAGCACCCAGCATCACGGCGTACCGCCCAGGCAGTGACCCTGGGGTGCGGGACCGCGGCCCCGCACCCGAAGGGTCAGCTCGCAGGCCAGGCCGCCTCGACGTCGAGCACCCAGGTGACGCCGAAGCGGTCCTTGAGCATGCCGTAGAGCGGCGCCCACGCGGCCTGTGCGAGCGGGACGATGACGTCGGATCCCTCGACGAGACGCTCCCAGTAGCGGGTGATCTCGTCGGCGTCGGTGCCGCGCACCGACACGAACACAGGAATCGTGCCAGGGTCGTGAGGGGTGTGCGAGGGCACGTCGTACGCCATGACTCGGAAGCCCTCGGGTGAGGCGACCTGTCCCCACATGATCTGCTGCGCCTCGTCGGCGGCGGTGACGCTGTGCGCGTCGGCGTAGGTGATCGCGGTGCGGTCGCCGCCGAAGACGCCCTGGTAGAACTCGAGCGCTGCTCGGGCATCGCCGCGGAAGTTGAGGTGAGTGGTGGTGGTGATCGACATGGTCGCTCCTCGCTGTCTGGCCGGTGGATCCCGGTGATGACCACGCTGTCAGCAGTACAGGTCGGTTTCTGTCCTCTACTGGATATAGTCTGAGAGCATGGCCTCGACCACGTCGCGATTGCTCGTGCTGCTGTCGCTGCTGCAGGCGCGGCGCGACTGGCCGGGTGGGGCACTCGCCGAGCGCCTCGAGGTCAGCCCCCGCACGGTGCGCCGGGACATCGATCGGCTGCGCGAGATGGGGTACCGGGTACAGGCGGCGAAGGGGCCGGACGGCGGGTACCGCCTCGACGCGGGCTCGGAACTGCCGCCGCTGCTCTTCGATGACGACCAGGTGATCGCGATCGGATTCGCGCTGCAGTCGGCGACCGCGATAGGCGCAGGCATCGAAGAAGCGGCGGTTCGTGCGCTGACGACCGTGCGGCAGGTCATGCCGTCACGACTGCGGCACCGCCTCGACGCGCTGAAGGTCACCCCGCTGCGCACGGATGACGCGGATGCGGCATCGCCGGACGTGCTGGTCGCGCTCGCCGCCGCGATCCATGCGGAGGAGACGCTGAGGTTCGACTACGGCGCCTCCGAAGACCGGCGACGCGTCGAACCGCATCACCTGGTGACCTCGGACGGGCGCTGGTATCTGATCGCGTGGGATCTCGACAAGGACGACTGGCGGATCTTCCGCGCCGATCGCATCGTTCCGCGCATCCTGAACGGCCCACGGTTCGCCCAGCGGGACGTGCCGGGCGGCGATGTGCGCGAGTTCGTCGCGGCACGGTTCAAGGGGTCTCAGGGACGTGACGTCTGGCCGTGCCGTGGAAGGGCGATCGTCGACCTTCCCCTCCCGGTGGTGCGCCCTTTCCTCGGCGATGCAGTCGCTGAGGCTGTGGACGAAGGACGGACGATGATCGACGCGGGCTCGTGGTCATGGGTCGCTCTGGCGGCGTCGTTCGGCCGGTTCGACGCCGCGATCACCGCGATCGAGCCGCCCGAGCTGGCGGAGGCGTTCGCGACGCTGGCCGACCGGTATGGATCGGGTGCTCGCGGCAGCACGCGCCCGTAGGCTCGAGGCATGGCTGAGCTCCACGACCTGACGGCGATCGAACAACTCGCGGCGCTCCGCGCGCGTGAGATCAGCCCGGTCGAGCTCACCCGCCATTACCTCGATCGCGTCGCTCGACTGGACGACGGCCTCGGCGCGTTCGTGCATGTGACGGCGGATGCTGCGCTCGCACGCGCGGCTGTGCTCGGCGACCAGACGCCGGAAGGCACGCTCTGGGGCCTGCCGTTCGCCGACAAGGACCTCGTGCCGCGCGCCGGTGTGCCCACGCGGTTCGGGTCGCGTCTGCACGCGGACTTCATCCCGGATGCCACAGCGGATCAGGCCGCAGTGCTCGACGAGGCCGGCGGGATCAGCCTCGGCAAGACCAACACCCCGGAGTTCGGGCTGACCGGATACACCGAGACGCAGATCGCTCCGCCGGCGCGCGATCCGTGGAACCCGTTCAACGGGGCAGGCGGATCGAGCGGCGGAGCCGCGAGCGCTGTGGCGGCCGGACTGCTTCCGCTCGCCCCGGCATCGGACGGCGGCGGTTCGATCCGCATCCCCGCCGCGACCGTCGGCGTCGTGGGGCTCAAACCGTCGCGCGGAAGGATTCCGTTCGCCTCAGGCCTGGACAGCCCCGGTGGCCTCCCGGTGGCGGGCCCGATCGCCCGCACCGTGGCCGATGCGGCGCTGCTGCTCGACGTGCAGGTTCACGGGCGACCCTATTCGTACGCGACAGCCGCCTCCGGCTCCGGTCGCTTCGCGGAGGCCGCGACGGCGGTACCTGCATCCGCTCGCGTCGGCGTCACGACCGTATCGCCATGGGATGACGCCGAAGACATCCGTCTCGATGCCGAAGCGGCGCGCGCAGTCGACATCGCGACGGCGCTGCTGGCGGATGCAGGGCACGGCGTCGATCCGTTCGACTGGCGCCCGCGCGGTTACGCGGAGATGTTCACCACGATCTGGCGCACGAGCGCTGCGCGGATGAATCTGTCGGATGCAGAGCTCGAGTTCGTCGAGCCGATCACCGCGTGGTTGGCGCGCGAAGGACGCGCGCTCACAGGCACGCAGGTGCTCGAGGCCCTCGCCGCGGCGACGGTCTTCGAGCGTGAGACGATCACCGCCTTCGCGCCGTTCGACGTCGTGCTGACTCCGGCTCTGGCGCTGCCACCGCAGCCGGTCGGCTGGTTCCATCCGACGGATGCGGCGGAGAACTTCTCCCAACAGGTGCGCTACGCGCCGTACTCGAGCTTCGTCAACGTCGCAGGCCTGCCCGCGATCGTGGTGCCCGTGACGCTCAGTGCATCCGGTCATCCGGTGAGCGTGCAGCTGGTCGGTCGGCCGGGCGGGGAAGCAGGGCTCATCGCGCTCGCCGCAGAGCTGGAGCTCGGTGCAGGTCTGATGCCGAGGCCGGAGGTCTGGCGGGAGTGACGCATGGCGATCCGGATCTGCCCACGCGGGTAGGGTGAGGCATGACGGAGGGACGCCGCAGTGATCGCTCGGTTCGAAGAACTCGACTGGCAGCCCACACCGATCGGCGACCTCATGCTCAGGCGACGCACCGAGCCCGCGGTGGGTCGGGAGATCTACGAGGTGAAGCTCGGCGACGAGTACCTCATGTCGAGCCTGTTCACGGTGGCCGAGGAGGAACTCGCGCACCTGGGGCTCGCCGCAGTCGAGGGTGAGGAGCTCTCGGTTCTCGTCGGAGGCCTCGGGCTCGGGTACACCGCTGTCGCCGCGCTGCGCGATGAACGGGTGCGCGCGCTCACGGTGATCGATCGGCTCGGTGCCGTGATCGGCTGGCACGAGCGGATGCTGCTCCCGGCGTCGACCGCGCTCGTAGGCGATGCACGGACCACCCTCGTGGAGGACGACTTCTTCGCCGTGATGCGGGCCGCGCCCGCGGAAGGGCGCGGCGGCTATTCCGCCATCCTGCTCGATGTGGACCATTCCCCGCGGCATCAGCTCGACCCGACGCATGCCGATCTGTACGACGCCGCGGGACTGCGATCACTCGCCAGGCACCTCGCGCCGCGCGGTGTCTTCGCGCTGTGGTCGGATGACCCACCCGATGACGACTTCATGGTCGAGTTGAACGACGTGTTCGACGACGCGGCGGCGCACGTCGTGGACTTCGACAATCCGGTCACGGGCGGTGTGTCGTCGAACACGATCTACGTCGGTCGCAGCCGCAGCTGATTCCCGCACGGGCGCAGACGCACGAGTGGCGTCGCTACTTCTCCGTGTCGAAGAAGCAGCGACGCCACGCCGTGCTGATCAGTTCAACGTGAACGTGTACGTCGAGGCGTTGCCCACCACGTCATACGCGACCATCTCGTTCTCGCCGGAGACCGCACCGAACTGACCAGGGCGGATGAAATTTACATCCGACCACTGGTTGTTCGTCAGGTCCTTCGTCTGACCGTTGATCACGACCTTGTCGATTCCGACAGCATCGTTCAGCTTGAAGCTGACCATGTCGTAGGTCTCGCCGGTCGCGATCGTGAACTCGTCGCCGTCCTTCACGGTCGCCCCCGGTGCATCGACATCGACGGTGAAATCGAACGTGCTGGTCTGCGAGATGTTGCCCGCCTTGTCCTGCGCGTTGTACTTCACCGTGTAGGCGCCCGACGGCAGCTGCAGCGTCGCCGTGTGCGTGCCGCTCTCCGCACCGCTCATCGGCGTCTGGGTGCTCTGCACGAGCTGCTCGCCCTGGTAGACGTTCGCCACGATGCGCTCGAGTCCACCGAGATCGGAGGCATCGACCTGGATGTCGACCGATCCGAACGGACCGGCCGTGGTCGGAGAGACCAGAGTCGCCTCCGGACGAACGTCATCCGCCGGCAACTCCTGGAACAGGCGAGGAGCGAAATCGATGAGGTTCTTCTGCCAGACGTCCCACCCGTGCGGGCCGGGCGTCACACCGTCGAACTCGTACTCGAGACCGATCGCGTCCATCGTCGCAAGCGAGGTCATCATCCCCTGGTACACGAAGTCGGTGATGTCACCGATGTAGAAGCGGATCATGTCGGTGTTCGCGTTGATCGCTTCCACGTCCAGTCCGTCTCCGCTGCCGAACCCGGCCGAGAAGACGCCGATCGAGGCGAACTGCTCCGGATGCGCCTTCATCACCGACAACGTGCGTGCGCCACCGGCCGAAAGACCGGCGAGTGCCCGCTGCTGCGGATCGCTGCTGACGTTGTAGTTCTGCTCCGTCGCCGGGACGACGTTCTCGAGCAGCTCCTTCGAATAATCGCTGACATTGCCGTTGGGCATCACCACGACCATCGGCTCGATGGAGCCGTCGAGGAACAGGTTGTCGAGGATCTGACGCGTACGTCCGACCTCCACCCAGTCCGTCCAGCTCTGCCCGCCACCGTGGTTGAGCACGAACAGCGGGTAGGCCTCGGCGCGGTCGGCGTCGTAGCCAGGAGGCGTCCACACGTAGGCGCTGCGTTCCTGTCCGGCGACCGTGCTCTGATACGTCATGACGTCCAGTCCGCCGCCCTGGCCCTCAGGAACGTCGGTCAGCAGACGCGACTCCTCGCCCTCCACGAGGAAGGTGCTCCACATCGGCTCCGACGTCACCGACGTCGGGTTCGACGTGTCCTTGACCGCTTGCCGATCGACGATGAGACGGTAGTGGTAGAACCACGGATCCAGCGGACCGATGGTCGTCTGCCAGCGATCGCCGACCTTGTTCATCTCCACGCGCAGCCAGCTGCCGCCCGGAGCAATGTTCGCCCACACCGAGACGTACTCGGCGTCCGCGAACTCGGCAGTCGTCTCGAACGTCACGAAACCGTCATCGCTGATCCACGGCGTCGGCGTGGTGCCGGATGCCGGCGTCTCGAAGCGCTCGGTGAGCGCGGTGTGACCCTCGCTCATCGCCGGATCGGATGCTTCGCCCGTGAACAGACGAGGGGCGAAGTCGATCAGGTTCTCCTGCCAGGCGTTCCAGTTGTGGCCGGCGTCGGGGTTGACGCCGTCGAACTGGTACTCGAGGCCGAGCTCGTCGAACTTCTGGAACGAGTCGTATACGTCGTTGTGCGCAGCATCCGTCGCATTGCCGACGTAGACGCGGAACAGGTCGGTCTTGTTGTTCATCTTCTTGACGGGGATGTCGTCGAGCTCGCCGAAGCGGCCCGCGCCGAAGGTGCCGATCGCCGTGAACTCACCGGGGAGCTCGCTGAAGACCTCGAACGTCTGACCGCCGCCCATCGACAGGCCGGCCAGTGCACGCTTGTTCCGAGACGGCGAGACGTTGTAGGCGTTCTCGACGGCGGGAACGATGTTGTCCATCAGCTCGGCCGAGAAGTCCGAGACGTTGCCGTTGCCCATCACGACGAGCATGTCCTCGAGCTGTCCGGACAGCCAGAGGTTGTCGAGGATCTGCTCGGCCCGGCCGACCTCGACCCAGTCGCGGTAGCTCTGCCCGCCGCCGTGCTGCAGATACAGCACCGGGAGCTTCTTGCCCTTGGGTGTGTATGTCGGCGGCACCCAGACGAGCGCTTCGCGTTCCTCGTTCTCGACGGAGCTGTCGTACGTCAGCGTCTCGATCGTGCCGGCGTCCTCCGGGGCGTCCGCGAGCAGCGCGGCGGACTCGCCGGGGATGAAGAACGTGCTCCACTCCGGCTCGGATGCGACGCTGGTGGGGTTGCTCGCATCCTTGAGTACCTTGCTGTCATCGCCGGTGACCTGGTAGTAGTACAGGCCGGGCTCGAACGGGCCGTACGTCGCGGTCCAGTTGGCGCCGCTGCGCTGCAGTCCGATCTGCGCCCAGTTGTGGGACGGGCCGAAGTTGCCCTCGACGACGACCTGCGACACCGGTCCGACCGCCTCCTCGACCGCAGCGCCGGGCACGCTGATCCTCAGGTAGCCGTCATCCTGCACGGTCACCCAGGGGGTGGTCGCGGCAGACACAGGGGCGGCGAAGGCCAGCCCTGCGACGGCGACCAGGGCTGCGGTGAGCAAGGCCGCCGCCCTTCGCATTCTTCCGCGCCGGCTCGAACGCCGACTCTCGGATGTGATCTCCATCGATTCCTCATCTCGTGTGTGACTCGGCCGACTCGGCATGGCGCTGGGGCGCGACCCGTGTCCGAATCGGATGGGGGAGTACGGATGAATCCGCTGCGATGAAATTTACAACGTCGTAAATCCGTACGCCGACACTCTTGCAGGCCAGGATGCCTCAGGTCAATGGCCATTTCCAACGTTGTGAAGGAATGGCATGCTGTTCTGAAGAAGGGCGAAGGATCTCAGCGCCGGACGCGGGCGCGCGACTTCGCGACGCTGGCGAGCGTCTCGCGCAGCGGGGTGCCGAGGTAGAGCCCGAGTGATGCGCCGGCGGCCAGCCCGATGCCGATCGAGCCCGCGAGCACGAGCGGACTGATGCTGACGAGCATCCCCTCGGCCGTGCCGTCCGAGTCGACCATCCCGAGCAGACCGCGGAAGACCGCCGAACCGGGAACGAGCGGAACGATCGCCGCCGTCGTCACGGCGACCGACGGCACGTGGAAGTTCCGGGCGATCAGGATGCCGATGAAGCTCGCCATGAGCGCGCCGACGCCGCTCGCCGCTGCCTCGTGGATGTCGAGGAGGATCGCGAGGTTGTATCCGACGATCGCGATCACGCTGAGTCCCGCGCTGACGAGGATGATCAACGCACCTGCACCGTTGAACAGTGCGACCGCGATGGCGATGATCACGGAGCCGGCGATCTGGTGGGCGAGGCTGCCGAACGGCAGGATGTCGTCCGGCAGCGCCATGCTGAACCCGGCCAAACGCGCGAGTTCGAGACCGATGAGGATGCCGAGGACGACGCCGACGGTCTGCATCGTGAGGTCGAGGATGCGACCGCCTGCGGTGAGCGCGAATCCGTCGATGGCGTCCTGAGCAGCACCGACGACGGTGAGGCCGGAGAGCATCAGCACGATGCCAGAGGCGACGATGATCGACGGCTGCACGTCATCGAAGGGCGCGATGCCTGCGGCGCCGAGCGCAGAGGTCGCCGTCGCGATGACGGTGATGACGAACGCGCCGGCGATCTGGCTGAAGAACGACGGCACCTGCAGGCGTGCGAGACCCGCCTGGGTGAACGCGGCGCACAGGGCGGCGATGAAGGTCAGCAGGATGATGATCGGCGAAGCTGCGAGCAGGATGGCGACGCCGACGGTGAGCAGCGCGCGGGCGATGATCACGACGAGCGGGCGGTACAGGAACGGCGTACGCCGGATGATCCGGAAGGCCATCCGCGCGGCATCCAGGTCGAGTCCTTCGGTGATGTCGACCAGCAGCGCCTGCAGACGCTGCAGCTTGGCGTGATCGGGGGATGCGGCGCGCACGACCCGCATCAGGGTCGTCGGCCAGTCCTCCTCGCCGCGATGGTACGAGACGCTGATCGCGTTGAAAGTGACTTCGACGTGCACGCCGGTGAGCCCGTACACGCGGGCCACCCTGGTGATCGCGAAGGTGACGTCGTGGGCTGAGGCGCCGACCGCGAACATCGACTCACCGATCCGGAGCGCGAGGTCGAGGATCTTCACGACGACGGTCTCACCCAGTACGGGGTGCATCTCGGTGAGCGCGACCTTCGACGGATCGGTGCGGATGGCGCGACGGACGGAAGTCAGCAACCTCCACTGGCGTTCGGGAGACATACCTCCATTGTGTCGAGGAGGTGCCTGGGCGTCACCCCTGCGGCGGCGCGGCGGGGCGAAGTCGCCCGGGTGAGAACGGTAGAACCGGCGCGCGGTACTCGAGCGCTGACGTGCCGGGGTCGAGCGCGAACTCGGCCTCGCCGAAGCGCCACAGCCTGTTGAAGAGGAAGACGCCCAACGTCACCTTCTCGTCGGCAGCGACCTGCCAGGTGCCGAGGCCCCACTGCGTCGGCTGACCGCGTCCGCCGATCACGAGGGTCGGCCTGACTCCCGCGTACCGGGCGAACCAGGGTCGGTGCATCGTGAGTTCGATACGGCGGGTTCGGGCGTCGGTCGTCGCTCCGCGCTCGCTCACAGGACCACGTCGTCTGCGGTGGTCAATGCGCGCCAGGCGTCCGGGCGCGCGGTCCGCGCCGCCAGCACATCGGCGTCCGGCAGTGCCCCGAAGTCGACGCCGGTCAGGTCGGCGATGTCCGTGATGGGTGCCTGGAAGGTGCGGAACGCCCCCAGCGGCGGTGCGGCGAGAACGCCTTCGGAGGTGTCGACCAACTCCGACTGGTCCAGGATGAAGCCGGTCGCGGCGAGCCCGTCCGGGCCCTGCCACGCGGCGACCTTCCAGAACCGGAGGGGGATGAGGATGCCTCGGTAGGGCGGATCGCCGTCGGCGAGCACCGGCGCCGTGAAGACCGACACCCGCTGATCGGTCGTCTCGGCGTACTCGAGCACGTGATCCTCGAGACCCAGCCAGAGTTCCTTGGACTGGTTGAAGCCGGCTGCCTGCGGTGCCGCGTTGGGGTAGAAGAACGTCGCCTCCGTGGCGTCTCGCGCCTCATCGGCCGTGCCCCAGCCGGGATCGCGGCGGCGCACGAGGTGGCCGCGGTCGAGGTCGTTGCGAGCATAGACATCCGCGCCGGTCTGCTCCTCCGCCGGGATCCTCGTGTCCAGACGCCAGTCGCCGGTACGCGAGACCTCGCGCAGTCGTGCGCCGTCGATGTTGACGCCGGTGACCGCGGCGAGCCTGCGCTGCGGCTCGAGCAGCACGGAGAACCGGGGATAGGTGAGCTCCCTGACCTCCGGTGCGGGGCGGGGCATCGGAAGCGGCGTGGCCAGGAATCCGGCGTCGTACCCATCGGTCATGTGTCCATCGTGCCGGATATCCGGTCGCGCCGTGGACGAAGGCTGCGCCGGCCGGGTGAACTTCCGTCGGCGACTCTTGAAACGCTTGCCTATATGGGTATATGTTGTCAGGCATGGCACGCGCAGCGACGACCTCGGATGTGTTCAACGCGATCGCCGAGCCTCGCCGCCGGCAGATCCTCGTGCTGCTTCGGTCCGGCGAGATGCCGGTGACCGAGCTGGCACGCGAACTGGACCTGCCGCAGCCCGGGGCGTCGAAGCATCTTCGGGTGCTGCGAGAGGTCGGCCTGGTGCGGGAGCGCAGGTCGGGGAAGCAGCGTCTGTACGGCATCGACGCGCGAGGGCTGCGATCGGTGCACGAGTGGACCGGCGGCTTCGAGCAGTTCTGGAACGAGAGCTTCGACCGCCTCGATGCCTATGTGCAGGAACTCAAACAGGAACGAGAGGAATCATGATGGATTCGACGGCTTCTTCGTCGATGTCGGAGACGGCTGAGCGTGAGATCGTGATCGCACGCCGTATCGATGCTCCGCGCGAGCTGGTGTTCGAGGCGTTCACCGAGGTGCGGCATCTGTCGCGGTGGTGGGGACCGGACGGGTTCACCACGACCACGAGGGCTTTCGAGTTCCGGGTGGGCGGCGTGTGGGATTTCGTGATGCGCGGACCGGACGGCACGGACTATCCGGAGTGGATCTCCTGGACCGAGATCGTCGCCCCGGAGCGGATCGTCATGCTCCACGGCGAGCACGCCGATGATCCGGACGCCTTCGAGTCGGTTCTCACCTTCGAACCTGAGGGCGAAGCGACACGGGTCGAGATGGTCACGGTCTTCCCGACCGCGCAGCTGCGCGACGAGGCGATCGAGAAGTTCGGTGCGATCGAGGGCGGCACGCAGACGTTGGGCAGTCTCGCCGCGTACGTCGAGCGCGACCTTCGCGAAGGGGCGGAGGGCTGATGTCCGGCACGGTCTTCTTCAGCGTGTCGATGTCGTTGGACGGTTTCATCGCTCCCGAATCGTCGGAGGAGCTGATGGGGCAGCAGTGGATGGAGTTGCAGCAGTGGGTCTTCCGGCAGCGGCACTTCCGCGAGAACCTGCAGATCGGCAAGGGCGGGGAGGAGGGGCGGGATAACGACATCGTGCGGGAGACGTTCGAGCGCACTGGTGCGAGCGTGATGGGGAAGCGGATGTTCGATGCCGGCGAGGCGATGTGGCCTGAGGAGCCGCCCTTCCACACGCCCGTGTTCGTCGTCACTCATGAGAGGCGCGAGCCGTGGGTGCGACCGGGTGGCACCACGTTCCACTTCGTGAACGACGGCATCGAGTCCGCGCTCGAGCAGGCGCGCGCGGCCGCGGGCAGCCGGGACGTACGGATCGCCGGCGGAGGGCAGACGATCGTCGAGTGCCTCAATGCAGGGCTGGTCGACGAGTTCACGGTGTCGCTGTCGCCCGTGCTCTTCGGCAACGGCATCCGATTGTTCGAGGGGATCGACTCGGCGCACGTCGCGCTGGAGCAGGTCGGCGCCGAGGCCTCACCGAAGACGACGCATCTCAGGTACGCGGTGCGAATGCGGTGAGGGGCAGCGGCTGAGGGGCTGGGCGGGCTGAGCGGATCGGGGGCGGCTCTGGACTTCGGAGCAAAGAAGACTTTCGGGGCTCAAACGGCAGGCGCAGCCCCGAAACTCTTCTTTCATCGGTGCGCGACGCTGTTTCGCGAAGGGGCCCGGCTCAGGCTGACCCTTACCGGCGCAGAACCGGCACAAGCGCGACGAGAAGTCGGCGGTCCAGTGTCTCCAGGGCAAAGCAAAACCCCCGCCATGTAGAAGCTAGGCGAGGGTTTCTGGGGTGATTGTAACGATCACCCTTGTGGCTCCGACGGGCGTCGATCCCGTGACCTCACGATTTTCAGTCGTGCGCTCTACCAACTGAGCTACAGAGCCATGCGGCACATCGTAAATCCGCCGCAACCTAGACGAAAGGCCCTCTTCGAAAAAAGGGCCCGTCGCTTAGAGCGACCCTGACGGGACTTGAACCCGCGACCTCCGCCGTGACAGGGCGGCACGCTAACCAACTGCGCTACAGGGCCATGCTTTTAAATTGTATATCGGACGAGTGACCCCAACGGGATTCGAACCCGTGCTACCGCCGTGAAAGGGCGGCGTCCTAGGCCGCTAAACGATGGGGCCGAAGGGCGTCCCGGGGGACTTCCTTGCCGACGCTCAAGCATAAGGGATGTTTTCCCCAAAATGCGAATCGAGGGCGCGTCGTGCTGTCGCCCGGGCGTTTCCGGAGGACGATGGGATGCGCCCGCCATGTCACTGTGTCCGCTCAAACCCTGTTGCGGATGTTAAAGATGTTGTTACTGTGGCATGAGTGAAACCTGTGGAAGGGGCCGTGTGAACGACGAGCAGTCCGCGATGGATGCTGCGCGCGAAGCGGGGGACTCCTGCGGCTGCGCGCCGAGCATGGCTGAACGGCGTACCTTCTGGCAGAAGAACACTCTCACCCGGCGCAACGCACTCGGATTGGGCGCGCTCAGCGTCGCCGCCCTGAGCGCCTTCGGCATCGGCTCCGGTGTGAACGCTGCGTATGCGGCCTCGTACCCGAGCTGGGACGACGTCCAGCAGGCCAAGAACAATGAGGCAGCGAAGGCCGCGGAAGTCACGCGCATCCAGAACCTCATCAGCTCGCTGACGCAGAAGGTCGCCGACACGAAGGCCGCGGCCGAGGTCGCCGGCAACGAGTACTACGCCGCTCAGCAGGCGTTCTTCGATGCGATCACGAAGGCCAACGAGCTTCAGGCGCAGGCCGATGCTCAGGCGAAGATCGCCGAAGAGTCCGCCACCAAGGCCGGGCAGGTCGCGGCGCAGCTGTACCGCAACGGCGGGGATGACACTGCGCTGGAGCTGTTCTTCGCCGGTTCCGCAGCCAACGCCGACCAGCTCCTCTCGCGCCTGGGCACGATGGACAAGCTCCTCGAATACAACCAGTCGGTCTACGACGACGCCGTCGCGGCCCGCAACTCCGCGCAGGCGATCAGCGACCAGGCTCAGGTCGCCCGTACCGAGCGCGACCGTCTGCAGAAGGTCGCCGAAGAGAAGATGATCGCGGCGCAGGCCGCTGCCGAAGCGGCCCAGGCTGCGCTCGACGAGCAGACCAAGTACCTCACGACGCTCGAGGCGCAGCTCGCCGCCCTTCAGGACACGACCGCGAAGACCGTCGCCGACTACCAGGAGGGCGTCCGCGTGGCCGAGGCCGCGCGCATCGCTCGGGAGAAGAAGGCCGCTGCTGATGCCGCAGCCGCGGCGGCTGCGGCTGCCGCTGCCAACAACAACAACGGCGGTGGCGGCGGTGGCGGCGGCGGCGGTGGCGGTGGTGGTGGCGGCGGCGTAGGATCCGGCGGATGGCGCCGTCCGCACGGCGGATGGCGCAGCTCCGGCTACGGGCCCCGCTCGTCGCAGTGCGGCTCGCAGGGCTGCTCCTCCAGCTGGCACTATGGCGTCGACCTCGCGAACGGCTGCGGAGCGCCCATCTTCGCGGCCAACGCGGGAACCGTCGACTACGCCGGCTGGAACGGCGGCTATGGGAACTACGTCCGCATTCAGCACGGCGGCGGCGTCGGCACCGGCTACGGCCACATCAGCTCGTTCGCGGTGCGCAGCGGCCAGTGGGTCGAGTCCGGACAGGTCATCGCGTATGCGGGCAACACCGGCGGATCTTTCGGATGCCACCTTCACTTCGAGGTGTACATCTGGGGCTCGTACACCAACCCCATCGACTTCATGGGCGCGCGCGGCGTCTCGGTCTGAGCTGCCGCGACCACGAAGAAGCCCCCGTTCCGCTGCACAGCGGCCGGGGGCTTATTCGTGGTCGAAAGCTCAGTGAGCGGTCTCGCCGGCGCGGACGATCGCCTCATCGAGGATGCGCTGCGCCTCGGCGGCGTCACCCCACGCGTCGACCTTGACCCACTTGTTCGGCTCGAGGTCCTTGTAGTGCTCGAAGAAGTGCTCGATCTCCTTCTTCGTGTACTCGGCGAGGTCGCCGATGTCCTGGATGTGCGCCCAGCGCGGGTCCTTCGACAGCACGGCGACGAGCTTGTCGTCTCCGCCGGCCTCATCGCTCATCTTGAGCACGGCGACAGGGCGGACCTCGACGACGACGCCGGGGTAGATCGCGTGGTCGAGCAGCACGAGCACGTCCAGCGGATCGCCGTCCTCGCCCAGGGTGTTGTCGAAGTAGCCGTAGTCGGCCGGGTATCCGAAGGTCGTGTACAGCACGCGGTCGAGGTGCACTCGCCCGGTCTCGTGGTCGACTTCGTACTTCACGCGGCTGCCGCGCGGGATCTCGATGACGGCGTCGTGTGCGCCCATGCGTGTGCTCCTCAGGAAAGACGGGTGGATGCCGGGGACAAGCCTACCTGTGCACTCGATCCAACAGTTTCTCGAGTGGACTCGAGAACACGAGCAGCAACAGTGCGAAATAACCGACGACGTGGACCCACGCAGCGATAGGCAGGGCGATGCAGAACAGGATGATGGCCGCGACATCTCCGATCACTCCGCGCCGGAGACGCTCGGCGGTGAACTCCGTCAGCTCCAGATGCCGCATCAGGTACAGCTTGCCGGCGAGCGTCGTCGCCTGCGTGAGGATCAGCGTGCCGATGTACAGCAGCGCCTGCAACGGGTCCGTCTCCATCTGGCCGAGCATCGCCGTCGGCACCGGCAGCCACACGATCGTGAGCATCCACGCCACGTTGATCCACAGCAGAGGACTCGAGATGCGCAGGACCTTCTCGTACTGCCGATGGTGCTCCGTCCAGAACACCGCTATCAGCACGAAGCTGAGCACGAAGCTGATGATCTGGCCCTGGTGCTCGGCCAGGAACTCTCCGGTGGGGATCTTGTCGGTCGCAGCCTCGGAGACCGATTCGAGAAGCGGCAGGATCAGCAGCGTCATGGCGATCGCCACGACGGCGTCGACGAAGGCCTTCAGCCGCTCGGGAGCGAACGTGGTGTGCTCGGTCACAGGCTCAGACTAGAGCCGCACACGATGCCGCGGATAGGCGCTACCGGTGCCGTACCGTTGTGCTGTGCCTTCCCTGTCGCCCGCCATCGCCGAGATCCGACTCGCTGTGCGCACCGCACTCGTCGAACTGACGGAGGGGTCGACAGTCGTGGTCGCGCTCTCCGGGGGCGCGGATTCCCTGGCCCTCGTCGCTGCGACCGCTTTCGAGGCGCGTGCGCGGGGCATGCACGTGGTGAGTGCGACGATCGATCACGGACTGCAGGACGGCTCGGCGGATGCTGCCGCCGCTGCCGCCGCGCACGCTCAGGCTCTCGGCATCCGCTCCGCGATCGAACGCGTGCAGGTGCGCCGCGATGCCGACGGCCCTGAGGCGGCGGCCAGGGACGCGCGCTATGCCGCGCTTCGCCGCGTCGCCGCGGAGGAGAAGGCGACCGCAGTGCTGCTCGGGCACACGCTCGACGACCAGGCCGAGACGGTGCTGCTGGGTCTGGCCCGCGGCGCCGGTGCGGCGAGCCTGCAGGGGATGGCGCCGAGCCGCGTCGACGACGAAGGGCTGATCTGGCTGCGTCCGATGCTCGGGGTGCGGCGGGTGACTACCCGCGAGTTCTGCACGGCATCCGATCTCGCGCCATGGGACGACCCGCACAATCTCGACGGCCGATTCGCGCGTGTTCGAGTACGGGAGCGTGTGCTCCCGGTGCTGGAGAAGGAACTCGGTCCTGGCATCGCAGAGGCGCTCGCGCGAACCGCGACGCAGCTCAGGGAGGACACCGAGGCGTTCGACGAGATGATCGGCGAGACGATCGAGGACATCGTCGAGCACGCCGAGGCCGGGATCTCCGTCAGCGTCGCCGCCCTCGCGGCGAACCCGACGGCTCTGCGCAACCGCATCATCCGCCTCGTCGCCCACAGCGAGTTCGGAGCGAGCCTCACGCGCACCCAGACGACCGAGGTCGGCCGCCTCGTCACTGAGTGGGCGGGCCAGGGGCCGATCGACCTGCCCGGATGCTCGGCCGCCCGGATCGGGGGCCGCATCGTCTTCACCGCGCGTTCCTGAGGGACACGCGCCGGTACGGCGGGCTCAGGAACCGCTGAGCCCGCCGGAGCACCCGTGCTACTTCTTGCCGCCGAAGATGCTGCCGATGATCCCGCCGAGGTCGATGCCGCCGCCGGTGCCGCCGGAGGACGACCCGCCGCCGAGGATCCCGCCGAGCAGGTCGCCGATGCCGCCGCCCGAGCCGCCCTTGTCGCCGCCGCCGATCAGACCTCCGATGAGGTCGCCGATGCCGCCACCGGACTCCGCGCCCTCGGTCGTCGTCTTCTCCTTGTTCTTGTTCGCGATCAGGCCCATGATGATGGGCGCCAGGATCGGGAGCAGCTTGCCGAAGTCGATCCCGGCGGTCTTCTCGGACGCGTTGAGCTTGGAGGTGACCTCCTGCTTCTGGTCACCGAGGACGTGCGTGACGATCTTGTCGCCGTCGGCCTGATCGACCTCGTCCACGGTGGAGACGCCAGTCTTGCCCTCATGCTTCTTCAGCGCGTTCTGGATCGCCGTCGAGCCTTCTTCGCTCGCGGCGTTCTTCGCGAGTCCGCCGAGCAGCACCGCACCGCCCTGCTCGACCGCGGCCTTCGCGACGTCGGGCGTGACGCCCAGCTTCGCCGCGATGTCATCGATCGGCACCTGCGTGAGGATGTCGTCAAGAGCCATGGGATTCCTTCCTTCGGCGGGCGTCCGCGCGCCTCACCGCTCACAGTAGTGCGCGCGCACAGGATCGTGTCACTAAAATCGATGCATGCGCGCGGCTGAGATCCAGGACGACCTTTCCGACATCCTCGTCACCGAGGAGGAGATCAAGGCGAAGCTCGCCGAGCTCGCCGCCCAGGTCGCGAAGGATTACGAGGGCAAGGATCTGCTTCTCGTCGGCGTCCTCAAGGGCGCCGTGATGGTGATGGCCGACTTCGCGCGCGAGCTGCCGTTCCACGCTCCGATGGACTGGATGGCCGTGTCCAGCTACGGCTCGAGCACGAAGTCCAGCGGCGTCGTGCAGATCCGCAAGGACCTCGACACCGACCTGCACGGCAAGCATGTGCTGATCGTCGAGGACATCATCGATTCCGGCCTGACCCTGAGCTGGCTGCTGGAGAACTTCGAGTCCCGCGGACCGGAGTCGATCGAGGTGCTCGCGCTGCTGCGCAAGCCCGATGCCGCGAAGGTCGAGATCGACTGCAAGTACGTCGGCTTCGACATCCCGACCGAGTTCGTCGTCGGGTACGGACTCGACTTCGACGAGCGCTACCGCAACCTGCGCGATGTCGCCGTGCTCGCGCCGCACGTGTATTCCTGATTCCCGGGTCGCGGCGTACGCCGTGGGCGAATCCCAGCGGACCGTAAAGATCGGCGCGATACGCTGAACGGATCATGGACGTGAAGAAGATCACCCGGAATCCACTGGTGTATGTGGCGCTGATCGGTGTTTTGCTGTTCGGCGGGTTCCTGCTGATCTCGAACCTCGGCGCACCCAAGACGATCACCACGCAGCAGGGGCTCGACCTGCTCGCGGGTGACACCGTGACCGAGGTGACGAACACCGACGGCGATCAGCGCGTCGACATGACGCTGTCGAAGACGTTCGAAGACTCCAAGACCGTCCAGTTCTACTACGTCGACGCACGCGCCGACGAGGTCGTCGAGGCGATCACCACCGCCGACCCGAAGGACGGCTTCAACGACGTCGTTCCTCGCGCCACCTGGTTCGACGGCTTCCTCTCGCTCCTTCTCCCGCTCGTGCTCCTCGGCCTGCTGTTCTGGTGGCTGCTCTCGTCGATGCAGGGCGGCGGCGGCAAGGTCATGCAGTTCGGCAAGTCCAAGGCCAAGCTCGTCAACAAGGAGACCCCGACGGTCACCTTCGCCGATGTCGCGGGCGCGGATGAGGCGATCGAAGAGCTCGAGGAGATCAAGGAGTTCCTGCAGGACCCCGCCAAGTTCCAGGCGATCGGTGCCCGCATCCCGAAGGGCGTGCTGCTGTACGGCCCTCCAGGAACGGGTAAGACCCTCCTCGCCCGCGCCGTGGCCGGAGAGGCCGGCGCGCCGTTCTACTCGATCTCCGGTTCGGACTTCGTCGAGATGTTCGTCGGCGTCGGCGCCTCCCGCGTGCGCGACCTGTTCAATCAGGCCAAGGAGAACGCCCCGGCCATCATCTTCATCGACGAGATCGACGCCGTCGGCCGCCACCGCGGCGCGGGCATGGGCGGCGGCAACGACGAGCGCGAGCAGACGCTGAACCAGATGCTCGTCGAGATGGACGGCTTCGACCCGAACGCGAACGTCATCGTGATCGCGGCGACCAACCGTCCCGACATCCTCGACCCCGCGCTGCTGCGCCCCGGTCGCTTCGACCGTCAGATCGGCGTGGACGCGCCCGATCTCAAGGGCCGCCTGCACATCCTGCAGGTGCACGCCAAGGGCAAGCCGCTCTCCAAGAGCGTCGACCTCGAGGTCGTCGCCCGCAAGACTCCGGGCTTCACCGGTGCCGACCTGGCCAACGTCCTCAACGAGGCAGCCCTGCTCACGGCGCGCTCGAACGCCCAGCTGGTCGACAATCGCGCGCTCGATGAGGCCATCGACCGCGTGATCGCCGGACCGCAGCGGCGCACACGCGTCATGAAGGACCGCGAGAAGCTCATCACCGCCTACCACGAGGGCGGCCACGCGCTCGCCGCAGCGGCCATGAACTACACCGACCCGGTGACCAAGATCACGATCCTGCCGCGAGGCAAGGCGCTCGGCTACACGATGGTGATGCCCGTCGACGACAAGTACTCCGTCACCCGCAACGAGCTGCAGGACCAGTTGACCTACGCCATGGGCGGCCGCGTCGCGGAGGAGCTCGTGTTCCACGACCCCACGACCGGTGCATCGAACGACATTGAGAAGGCGACGAGCATCGCCCGCAAGATGGTCATCGAGTACGGCATGACCACCGACCTCGGCCCGGTCAAGCTCGGCTCCGAGGGCGGCGAGCCCTTCGCGGGCCGCGACATGGGCCGCGGCCGCGAGTACTCGGAGTCGATCGCCGAGCGCGTCGACACCGAGGTGCGCACGCTCATCGAGCAGGCGCATGACGAGGCGTACCAGGTGATCAGCGACAACCGCGACATCCTCGACCGTCTGGCCCTCGCGCTGCTCGAGGAGGAGACTCTCGATCACAACCAGATCGCCGAGATCTTCACCGACATCCGCAAGCTCCCCGAGCGGCCGCTCTGGCTGTCGAGCAACGAGCGACCGGTCTCCGACCGTCCGCCGATCGACGTGCCGACGCGCGTGATCCCCGTCGACGCCGCGGCCTCGATGGACGGATCAGCCGATGCCGCGGCATCCCGCGGCCAGACCGGCACCGCGCACGCATCCGGGCAGGCCCGGCCGGCGACGGCCTGATCGTGGCCGTCGACCGGGCGCGTGTCGAACGGCTGACCCGAGAGCTCCTCGAAGCGATCGGCGAAGATCCGGAGCGCCCCGGGCTCAGGCAGACACCGACGCGCATGGCGGAGCTGTACTCCGAGTTCTTCTCCGGCGTCGGCGAGGACGCCGCGGCACCTTTGGCCCGCACGATCAGCGTCTCGCGCGGGCCCGCGCCGGAGACTCTGCCGTCCGGGGCGGTGCTGCTGCGCGACATCCGCTTCCGCTCGGTCTGCGAGCACCACCTGCTGCCGTTCGCCGGGCACGCGCACATCGCCTACCTGCCGGGGGAGCAGGTCGTCGGCCTCGGCGCTCTCGTGCGCGTGGTCGAGATCCTCGCAGCCCGACCGCAGGTGCAGGAGCGTCTCGGCGAGCAGATCGCCGACACCATCGCGGAGCATCTCGACACCCGTGGCGTGCTCGTCGTGCTCGACGCCTCGCACGGCTGCGTCACGATGCGCGGCGGCCGCCAGAGCGAGGCATCCACGCTCACCATCGCCGCGCGCGGCGAGTACAGCGAGCCCGTGGCTCGGCAGGAGATCGTCGCGCTGATCGGCGGCGCTGCGGCCCAGCGGCACGCCCACGGAGCCCAGCGATGACCGGTATCTGGGGCATCGTCAACGTCACACCCGATTCGTTCAGCGACGGCGGTCGTCACAGCGACGCGGAGAGCGCGATCGCCCACGGGCTCGCACTGCGCGACGCGGGGGCGACCGTGCTCGACATCGGCGGCGAGTCCACCAGGCCGGGCGCCGTGCGCGTCGATCCGGCCGTGGAGCAGCAGCGCGTGCTGCCGGTGATCGAGGACCTCGCCGGTCGCGGCCTCGCGGTGAGCATCGACACGCTCAACGCGTCCACCGCCGCCGCGGCCGTGCGTGCGGGGGCGCGCATCGTGAACGACGTGTCAGGCGGCCTCGCCGACCCCGAGATGCTCGGCGCCGTCGCCGACTCCGGCGCCGACTTCGCCATCGGGCACTGGCGCGGACCATCCGACGACATGTATGCGCGGGCCGAGTACCGCCGCGCGTCGCGCGAGGTTGCCGGCGAGCTGCGGGAGCGGATCGGCGAGGCCGCGGCGGCGGGCATCGCCCCGGCCCGTTTGATCGTCGATCCGGGCATCGGCTTCGCCAAGGCCGGTGCGCAGAACTGGGATGTGCTGCGCGGTCTCGACGACATCACCGCTCTCGGCCATCGAGTACTGATCGGCACCTCGCGCAAGCGGTTCCTGGCCGAGACCCTCGACGGCGAAGCCGAAGTCGACGAAACGCGTCGCGATCTCGCCACGGCTGTGACCAGCGCGCTCGCCGTTCGGTACGGTGTGTGGGCGGTGCGCGTGCACGACGTCGCCGCCACCCGCGATGCGCTGGCGATCGCACACGCCTGGGAGGGATGAGCATGCAGGACCTGGACGAGATCCGACTCACCGGACTCACGGTGTTCGGACGCCACGGCGTCTTCGAGCACGAGCGGGAGGATGGGCAGGAGTTCGTCATCGATCTGCGCCTGCGCCTGGCACTGGCGGATGCCGCGGCATCCGATGACGTCGTCGACACGGTTCACTACGGCGAGCTGGCCGAACAGGTCGCGGCAGTGGTCGGCGGCGAGCCGGTCAACCTCATCGAGACCCTCGCGCATCGCATCGCGGATGTCATGCTCGCAGATCCGCGTGTGAACGACGTCGACGTCACCGTGCACAAGCCGCACGCCCCGATCCCGCTGACCTTCTCGGACGTCGCCGTCACGATCAGCCGTTCGAGGAAGGACACCCGGTGATCCGTCGGCCACCCCCCGCGCGCCCCGACCCTCGTCCCGGCCGCGAGCCGGTCACCGCCGTCATCGCGCTCGGTGCGAACCTCGGAGACCGCCGCGAGACGATCCAGCGTGCGGTGGACCGCATCGCACGGCTCCCGCTCGTGGACGATGTGCGACTGTCCGAGCTGCACGAGACCGTCGCGGTGCGTCTGGACGGTCCCGATCCCGACGCGCCCGGCTACGTCAACGCGGTCGCGCTCATGTCCACCCGTCTCGCACCGGAGGTGCTGCTGGGGATGCTGCATGCGATCGAGGAGGAGCACGGCCGCGAACGCCGGGAGCGCTGGGGTGACCGCACTCTCGACCTCGATCTGATCACCTACGGCGACGTCGTCTCGGACGACCCGCGCCTGCTGCTGCCGCATCCGCGTGCCGCGGAGAGGCTGTTCGTGCTCGACCCGTGGCTGAGCCTCGATCCTGAGGGCGAGCTCCCCGGGCGCGGCCGGATCGCCGAGCTCGCGGCTGCGCTGCGAACGGATGCCGCTGACGGTGCCGCAGGGGCGGGCACGGAGCACGGATGAAGCGCACCTCGGCGGCGGTCCTCCTGCTCCTCGCGCTGGTCGGCGGTGGGGCGGGTTATCTCGTCGACCATCTGCTGACCGTGTCCGGCCGGGCGACATTCGCCCCGTCCGGATTCCTTCCCGTGCTGCTCGTACTGCTCGCCGTCGCCGTGCTGGCCGTCGCCTGGCCGGTCAGGCGCAGCGTGCGCGGCAGGACTCCAGGGCGCATCGATCCCTTCCGCGCGATGAGGGCTGCGACGCTCGCGCGCGCCTCGAGCCTGCTCGGCGCGATCATGGCGGGTTTCGGAGGCGGCCTGCTGGTCTTCCTCCTGTCGCGTCCGGTTGATCCCCCGGTAGGGTCGGTTGTGGCGATGGCCGCCCTCGTGGCGAGTTCGCTCGTCCTCGTGGTGGCCGCTCTCGTCGCCGAACAGTTCTGCACTCTGCCGAAGGATCCTGATGACCGACAGCCAGACGACCCCTCCACCGGAGCCGACGCCGGGCGCTGAGCCGACACCTCCGTCGCAGGTGCCGAACATCCCGCAGGTCGCGCCTGCGCCCCCGGCATCCGCACCGCAGCATCCTGCACCTCCGCTGCCGAACGTCACTGCCCCTGCGACGCAGCCCCCTGCGGCACAGCCCGCTGCGCCGTCCGCACCCGTCGCGGCACCGCACGCGCCGTCGGCCGCTCCTGTCTCCACGCCTCCCGTGCTGGATGAGGGCACGTACGACAAGCTCCGCGAGCCCCGCGGCGCCGGCCGCATCGACCTCGACGGGAAGTGGCATCAGATCTCGCCGCGCTACGTCGTGTCGCAGTTCCTGCAGAACGGCATCTTCCTTGCGGTCGTCATCGCGGTGGCGCTCATCGTCGGCCTCGCCTTCCACCAGAACTGGGTCTGGATCCCCGCAGGTTTCGTCACCCTCATCACCGTCATCACACTGGTGATCCTCCCTCGTCAGGCGAAGGCGATCGGTTTCATGCTGCGCGCCGACGACATCGTGTTCCGCAAGGGCATCCTCTGGCAGCGGATCATCGCCGTGCCGTACGGACGCATGCAGCTCGTCGACATCACGCATGGGCCGCTGGATCGCGCCTTCGGGGTCTCCCAGCTCAAGATGGTCACCGCAGCCGCGACGACAGGCGTGCAGATCCCCGGGCTCACCCAGGCCGCCGCGGAGGCGCTGCGCGACACTCTCATCGAGGTCGCCGAGACCCGACGGACCGGCCTGTGAGCTCGCCGCAGAATCCGGATCCCTCCGCGGTGCAGTCGCCGCTGCCTCCGGTGCCGCCTCCGCCTGCGGGCAGCGAATCGCTCGCCGACGGCGAATGGCACCGACTGCATCCCCTGACCCCGCTGTTCAAGGGCGGGCTGGTGCTCATCATCGTGGCCGGCATCGTGCTGAACAACTTCCGCGACCGGATCATCTACTGGGCCATCGGGCTGTTCGCGCCGGAGGAAGCGCACGTCGGCGACTACTCCGGCGGCGACCCGGTGGACTGGGTGCTGGAGAACAACCTCATCCTGCTGGCTCTTCTCATCGTGTTCGGCGTGCTGATCGTGCTGATCGTCGGGTTCTGGCTGGTCTGGCGGTTCCAGGAGTTCCGCATCTCCGACGAGCACGTCGAGGTGCGCAAGGGCATCATCTTCCGCTCGCAGCGGCGGGCGCCGCTGGACCGGGTGCAGGGCGTCAACCTCACGCGGCCGTTCCCTGCGCGGCTGATCGGGATGGCCAAGCTGGAGGTCGTCGGCGCGGGTACTGACGCGAACGTGCCACTGGAGTACCTCTCCACGACCAAGGCCGAGACCGTGCGATCGGACATCCTCCGACTCGCCTCCGGCGCCAGGGCCGCGCGCGAGGCCAGGCAGCGCGGCGGTGCGCCGCAGGGCGCTCCCGCCGCCGGTGGTGCCACGTCGATCCGCTCTCAGCTCATCGGGTCGGTGAACGGCGGCGTGAACGACCTGATCGGCGGCGTCGACCTCAGCGATGTCGCACCGGAGAGCGTGGTCAAGATCCCGACCGGGCGCCTCGTCGGGTCCCAGGTGCTCGCCGGTGTGCTGTGGCTCGCCTTCTTCCTCCTCATCTTCGGCGTGACGCTCGCGTTCGTCATCCCGGCCATCCTCGCCGACGACGACGGCGATGCGTGGATCGGCGTGGTCGGGATCACGCTCGGTGTCGGCGTGCCGTTCGTGATCGCGGCGTTCGCCATCGTGTGGGCGCAGATCTCCCGGTCGCTGCGGTACTCGATCGCACCGACGCCCGACGGCGTGCGCATCACGTTCGGGTTGTTCACCACCGTCACCGAGACGATCCCTCCCGGACGCATCTTCGCCGTCGAGGTGACGCAGTCCATCCTGTGGCGACCGTTCGGCTGGTGGACCATCAAGATCAACCGGATGAGCGGCAAGAGCGTGTCGCAGCAGCAGTCCGGCACCGCGCAGCAGTTCAACATCGTGCTTCCCGTCGGCACGCGCGCCGACGTCGAGCGCGTGCTCGCGCTCGTGCTCCCCGACATGCCGGAGGAGGACCGTCCTCTCGTCTGGGAGCAGGGGATCTTCGGGCCGCAGGCAGGAGACCCGTACCACGTGCTGCAGAAGCGCGGCTGGTGGCGTCGGCCGTTCTCGTGGAAGCGGCACGGTTTCGCCGTGACCGATTTCGCCGTGATCATGCGGCGCGGCAACTTCTGGCGCAAGCTCGCGGTGTTCCCGCTGGCCCGTCTGCAGGGAGTGTCGGCAGCGCAGGGACCGATCGATCGCGCGCAGCGGGTCGCCGTCCTCAAGGTGCACAGCGTCACCGGTCCCGTCCTCGGCGACGTCGTCGGCATCGAGAGCGTCGACCTGACGGCGGCCGTCGATGACATCTCGCGCCGCGCAGCGGCGGCAGCGGGCCGGGATCAGAGCCACCGCTGGGCTCAGGATGCTGCGCACGAGAGGTCTGCATGAACCGTGACGGACGGCTCGGCGTCGGCATCATCGGCGCCGGACGGGTCGGACCGGTGATCGGCGCTGCGCTCGCGGGTGCAGGTCACGCGATCACGGGCATCACGAGCGGTTCGGACGACGACCGCGTCGCCGGAGTGCTGCCCGACGTGCCGGTGCTCGATGCCGCAGAGGTGCTGCGCCGTAGCGAGCTGGTGGTCGTGGCGGTGCCGCATGACGAGCTCCCAGGACTCATCAGCGGCCTGTCGGAGCTCGGTGCCTGGCAGCCCGGCCAGCTCGTGCTGCACACGGATCCCTCGCACGGCATCGGGGTGCTGGAGCCGGCGCAGCGCGCGGGTGCCATCCCGCTCGCCGTGCATCCGGCGATCTCGTTCACCGGCACCTCCATCGACCTGCGGCAGCTGCACGCGAGCTTCGCCGCCGTCACCGCGCCCGCACCTGTGCTGCCCATCGCCCAGGCACTCGCGGTCGAACTCGGTTGCGAGCCGATCGTGATCGACGAAGACGACCGCGCGGCCTACGCGGAGGCGATCGCCACCGCATCCGAGTTCTCGAGGGCGATCATCGGACAGTCGACGTCGCTCCTGCGCGGCATCGGTGTGGAGAACCCCGGCGGGTACCTCTCGGCGCTCGTGCAGTCGACCGTCGAGCGTGCTCTGCGCGAAGCATCCGACCCGCCCATCATCTGACGCGCCCCCCGCCCCGTCAGATGGTCTGGGTCTTCCCAGCCCAGGCGCGCCGAAGGGGAGTCGCCGGGCGCCAGCGGCTCAGCGGCCCCCGGAGAATCCGCCTCCGCCGCCGCCTCCGGAGAAGCCGCCTCCGGAGGATCCGCCGTAGCTCGACGAACTGCCGGTGCTCGGCGCGGAGTACGTAGAGGAGGCGTGCGTCGCGGCGGTCAACGCGTTCATCCGGATGACGATGCCTGCGGCGGAGCCGTCGATCCACCCCGGCGACTGCTGCTCGTGGGCGTAGTTGACCTCGAGCACCTCCCCCCATTCGCGCTCCTGTCCGAACAGGATCGCGTAGGGGAGAAGCTTTTCGTACACGTGGATGATGTCGACGGAACCGTCACTGCGCCGCTCCGCGCCCGAGTACGACTGCAGCATCCGCAGCCGATCGGCTTCCGCGACACGGATGAACTCGCGTACGCCCTCCAGATACTCCAGTTGCAGGGCACCCGCCGGGGTGAGCACGGTGTGCTTCTTGAATGCGATGACGCTGGAGACGATCACGACGATCGCGCACACCAGAGTCGCGAGGAACACCGGACCGGCGGATGCCCTTCCCGTGAAGAGGCCCCAGCACAGCAGGCCGATCATCACCGCGAGCGCGACGAGGGCGAGCATCTGGATCACCTGTGCGGGCCTGCTGCGCGCTCGCGTGGTCAGACCCCGCTCCTCCGCGGCCTTCGGGGCGGCCTTGAGGAGTCCCGTCATGCGCTTCGCGAACGCCGCGCTGTTCTTCGGCATCTTCATGACGATCCCGGGTTCGGTGTTGTTGAACAGTGCCTTGAGGGCGTGCTCGTCCAGGGGATCGGGGATCGGACCGTCGAGGCGGCGCAGACGTGGGCGCCGCTTCTTCGCCGTCCCCTCTTCGGGGAGGTCCTCCAGGCGCAGCATCCCGCGCACCGCGAGGTGCACGATCTGAGCGGTGAGGGAGTTCTTCGTCTTCGGGACGATGGCGCTCGCCAGGAGTGGCGGCATCGAGTCGGGCACGTCGTACTGGGCGACGATGATGCCGGTGCCGCGTCGGCGGGAGCGGATCATGGCGCTCGTGACGAACCAGCCGCCGACCGAGAGCAGCGCTGCGCCACCGCCGACCGCGTATGGCAGCGCATCGGTCGCCGCGTTGGGCTGCCGTGCGGAGGGCTGCGTGACGGTGCCGGGCTCCAGGGCGATCGCGACGGTGACGCCCTCGCCGGCGGCGAGATCGTTCGCCGCCACGCTGAACACGCCAGCTTCCTGGCGGAGGTCGCAGGTGTCGGTGGAGCCCTGCGGCCCCTGATAGCAGGAGGACGCACCGGTCAGGTGCGCGGCCAGCTCTTCATCGAAGACGACCTCCGCCCGAAACGCGTCGATGTCCTGGGTGCTGTCCAGCGGGAGCAGGTCCCAGTAGAACTCGTCCACGTTCGTGCCCCGCGCCGGAAGGATGACGTCGCGCATCGCGTACTCGATGACGTACGTCGTCGAACCGTGCACGAACTCGTCGTCGCCGGTGAGCACGTACACCAGTCCGTCGTCGGTCTCGATCTCGTAGGGGACGTCGTCGCCGTTCTCGTCGCGCACGGAGATGATCGAGGTGTCGAGGCCCGCACCCTGGTAGTGGTCGGGGAAGCCCGCGACGATGCCTCGGTTCTGGTCGGAATCGGGGAACTCGGCGACGCGGGTCTCCACCACGTGCAGTGTCGCACGCCCGTCGTCGTCCATACCGACCTCGTACGTGGCCTCCCACGAGGAGAAGTCGAAATCGTCGACGTCCCCCTGCGATTCGGTGGCGGATGCCGCGGCCGGCGCAGCGGTGAACATCAGGGCGGTCGCCGCTCCGAGGAGAGCGAGCGATCGGGGCAGTGATCTCCGGATCATCCTTCGAGCGTATCGAGGGTCGGTGAACGGTTCTCGGCCGGTGCGGTGCGGCTGCACGCGCGGCGGGGGCGTGCAGGGCCGACCGGTAAACTGGGCGGGACTTCAAGGAGCTCTTATGACCACCGCGCCTGACGCGCCCGCATCCACCCCCGACGACGCCGAGGACGTACACGAGCAGAAGGCCGTGCGCCTCGCCAAGCGTGAGCGCCTGATCGCGCAGCGAGTGGATGCCGCGGGAGGGGCTTTCCCGGTCGCCGTGCCGGTGACGCACACGATCCCCGCTCTGCGCGCAGAGTACGGCGAGCTCGAGGCAGGCACCGAGACCGGTGTGATGGTGGGCGTGGCCGGGCGTGTGGTCTTCAGCCGCAACACCGGCAAGCTCTGCTTCGCCACGCTGCAGGCCGGCGACGGCTCGCGCATCCAGGCCATGATCTCGCTCGCCGAGGTCGGCGAGGACTCCCTTGCACGCTGGAAGGAGTTCGTCGACCTCGGCGACCACGTCTTCGTGCACGGTCAGGTCATCTCCAGCCGACGCGGTGAGCTGTCGATCATGGCCGATGACTGGGCGATCGCGTCGAAGGCGATCCTGCCGCTTCCCAACGCGTACTCCGAGCTCAGTGAAGAGGGGCGGGTGCGCAGCCGTTACCTCGACCTCATCGTCCGCGAGCAGGCGCGCAACACCGTGCGCGCTCGCGCCGCGGTGAACGCGAGCCTGCGAGCCACGTTCGGATCTCATGACTACCTCGAGGTGGAGACCCCGATGCTGCAGGTGCAGCACGGCGGGGCATCCGCGCGCCCGTTCATCACGCACTCGAATGCCTTCGACACCGAGCTGTACCTGCGCATCGCGCCGGAGCTCTACCTGAAGCGCGCGGTCGTCGGCGGCATCGAGCGGGTGTTCGAGATCAACCGCAACTTCCGCAACGAGGGCGCCGACTCCACGCACAGCCCCGAGTTCGCGATGCTGGAGGCCTACCAGGCGTACGGCGACTACAACCAGATGGCCGAGCTCACGCAGGAGCTCGTGCAGCAGGCCGCGATCGCGGTCGCTGGCTCGACCACCGTCACCTGGGCCGACGGCACCGAGTACGACCTCGGCGGCGAATGGGACCGTGTCTCGATGTACGAATCGCTGTCCGAGGCAGCCGGTCGCACCTTCACGCCCGATGACGCGGTCGAGGATCTCATCGCCTTCGCCGAGGCGAACGGCGTCGACGTGCCGTCGCACGCCATCCACGGCAAGCTCATCGAGGAGCTGTGGGAGCACTTCGTGAAGGGCGACCTCGTTCGCCCCACGTTCGTGATGGACTTCCCCGTCGACACCTCTCCTCTGGTGCGCGAGCACCGCTCGATCGCTGGCGTCGTGGAGAAGTGGGATCTGTACATCCGGGGCTTCGAGCTGGCGACCGGATACTCCGAGCTCGTCGATCCGGTCATCCAGCGCGAACGCTTCGTCGAGCAGGCGAAGCTCGCGGCATCCGGCGACGTCGAGGCCATGCGCGTCGACGAGGAGTTCCTGCGGGCGCTCGAGCACGGCATGCCGCCGTCGGGCGGTATGGGTATGGGCATCGACCGTCTGCTCATGGCGATCACCGGCCTCGGCATCCGCGAGACGATCCTCTTCCCCCTGGTCAAGTAGCACCGGCGGTCGCTGACGGTCGGCCGCCGTCAGCGCGCGTCGCCGCGACGGAACGACCATTCCGGCAGCATCGCGGCGTCGATCATGCTGCTGATCAGGCACGCGAGCGAGTAGCTCGGATCGATCTCGCTCACCAGTCGCAGGTAGTGGGCGGCGTGCGACGACCGACCGAGCGCCCACGACAGCCAGGCTGCGGCGGTGAGCGGCGCCGGCCTGGACGCGCGCGGCGCCCGGGCGGCCGCATCTCGCGCCACGGTCAGTGCGATCTTGAGACGGTCGGCGTCCGGGCGCGGACCGTGACCGAGGAACACCCTTCCCAGGTCGTCCGGAACGGTCTGCGCGCCCTCGGAATAGGCGAGCTGTGCGGTCAACGCGCGCTCGCCGGTGGGCAGGTCGGTCGCCCACTGCAGCAGGGCGACGTCGCGGTAGCGCGGTCGCTCCATGCACCACAGGAGCGCTGCGGTCGCGAAGGGCGGCAGGTTCTGGGGCGAGTCGAGCAGCTCTTCGAAGAACAGCGGCAGGTCTTCGAGCACGACGGCAGCGGCGATCGCCTGCGGGTTCGTGCGCTCGTCGTCTGCGAACCCCTGGCTCTCGTGCGCGAGCAGATCGGAGAGCTGCGCCAGTGCGCGCCCGACCCGCTCCTTCTCCGCGAGATCGACGACGGGCAGTGCGGCGCCGGAGTCCTGGTCGCCGGAGACGTCGGCGAGTCCGGGTATCGACGGGACGGCGGGGATCTCGTCCACCGCGCGGAGTACGGGCTCGTCATGCAGATAGCTCGCCCATCCCTGCGAGGTCACGCAGAGCGCATCGACGATGTGCAGGCCCAGGTCTGCGGCGAGCCCGAGCAGTTCGTCGACGACGATGCTCGCCGGAAGCACGAGCCCGTCGGGAGTGTGCTGCGGCGGCTCGTCGGTGTAGACGACGACCGCGACGGCATCCGTGCCGCCGACCCGGGTCAGCAGACCGATCGCCGCGTCGACGTAGTCGTCGAGGTCGATGTCGTCATGCGGCAGATCTATGCGCATCGCACCGTGGGCGCGGGAACCCTGGAACGGCAGCAGCACGATGCTCTGCCGCGGGGTGAACCCGGCGAGGGCCGGGACGAGGCCGAGGAACTCGGCGGAATCTGTGGCACGGAGGACTGTGTTCATGCCGTGAGTGTCGCGCACCGGAGGCGGCGAGATCGGTTGTGCACAGGGCAGCGCAGCGTCGCCGAGAGGTGCAGAGAGAGTCGGGCGGTGCCGCGTCGGCGTACGATGGAGGTATGGATGAATTCTGGGTCGCCGCAGCATGGTCGCTTCTGCCGACCATCGGAGTGAGCCTGGTCTTCTTCATCGTGATGCGCAGCATCATCCGCTCCGACCGCACAGAGCGGAAGGCGCACGCGCGGATCGAGGCCGAAGAGCGCGCTGCCCGCGGCCTTCCGCCCCGCACCTCCTGAGCCGACCCGCGCCTTCGCCGCACGGCGGCGTCCCACCGCGCCTGCCGGCCGTGTCGCCGGCACAGACTACGCTGAGGCCTACGCCGCATTCGGCGAAGCGCGCGGTGGACGTCGGGAGTGTCGCATGGATCAGTGGCCGTGGTGGGTGCTCGGCATCGCCATCGTCATCGATCTCGCGATCCGTGTCACGGCGATCATCGTCATACCTCGCAACCGTCGTCCGACGGCCGCGATGGCGTGGTTGCTCGCCGTGTTCTTCATCCCGTACATCGGCGTCATCCTCTTCCTCGTCATCGGCAACCCGCGGCTTCCGCGTGCTCGACGTCGCAAGCAGGATCAGATCAACGCGTACATCGCGGAGACAGCGGATCAGCTGCACTTCGGAACGCTGAGGCCGAATGCGCCGGAGTGGTTCCCGCCTCTCGTCGCGATGAACCAGAAGCTCGGCGCTCTGCCGATCTCGGGCGACAACGGCGCCCACCTGATCAGCGACTATCAGGGATCGCTGGACGAGATGGCCGATGCCATCCGTGCCGCGGACGACTACGTCCACGTGGAGTTCTACATCCTTCAATCGGATGCGTCGACCGACAACTTCTTCCGTGCCATGGAAGAGGTCGCCGCTCGCGGTGTCACGGTGCGGGTGCTGCTCGATCACTGGGCGAACCGCTGGAAGCCCCGCTATCGCAAGACGATCAAGCGCCTCGACGCGATGGGGGCGGACTGGCACCTCATGCTGCCGATGCAGCCGCTGAAGGGCCGCATGCAGCGCCCGGATCTGCGCAACCACCGAAAGCTCCTGGTCGTCGACGGCAACGTCGCCTTCGTCGGATCGCAGAACGTCACCGACTCGACCTACAACCTGCCCAAGAACATCAAGCGCGGGCTGCACTGGGTCGATCTGATGGTCAGGGTCGACGGCCCGATCGTGCTCAGCGTCAATGCCATCTTCCTCAGCGACTGGTACAGCGAGACCGACGAGGTGCTCGGCGAGATCGACATCACGCAGGCCGAGATCGGCAGCGGAGACCTCGACTGCCAGATCGTGCCGTCGGGCCCCGGCTACGAGGTCGAGAACAACCTGCGGCTCTTCCTCACGCTGCTGTACGCCGCCCGCGAGAAGATCATGATCGTGAGCCCCTACTTCGTGCCGGACGAGGCTCTGCTGCTCGCCGTCAGCGCTGCCAGCGACCGAGGAGTCGAGGTCGAACTGTTCGTGTCGGAAGAGGGCGACCAGGCCATGGTCTACCATGCGCAGCGCAGCTATTACGAGGCGCTGCTGCGTGCGGGCGTGCGCATCTGGATGTATCGCAGGCCCTACATCCTGCATACCAAGAGCCTCACGATCGATGATGAGGTCGCCGTCATCGGCTCGAGCAACATGGACATGCGCTCGTTCGGTCTGAACCTCGAGATCTCGATGCTGGTGCGGGGGGAGGAGTTCGTCGCCGAGATGCGTGCGGTCGAGGACGAATACCGTGCCTTCAGCCGGGAGCTCACGCTCGAGGAGTGGTTGCAGCAGCCACTGCGCTCAACCGTGCTCGACAACCTCGCCAGGCTCACGTCCGCGCTGCAGTGAGCGCCGCCTCGACGGGATGTCGCGCACCGCACTGACAGGTCGGCGGCGGACGACTAATCTGAGGGCATGACCTCCCCATCGCGTCTCGTCCTGGCCGCCTCGACCGCGCTCGCCGCCGCACTGCTCGTGGCAGGCTGCGCACCCACGTCGAGCGCACCGGCGCCGGCGCCGACGAGCAGCGCGACGTCGGACGGCTCAGGCTCGGCCACGCAGCCGCGAGGGGAAGACGACGTCGAGGCCGCGTGGTTGGACGGCGGCCGCATGTTCGCCATCGTGACCTGGGGTTCATCGACGTGCGTCCCGATCGTGGACGAGGTCACCGGTGACGGGCAGAAGGTGACCGTGTCACTGATCGACGCGCCCAGCTCCGATGACGCAGTGAGAGCGTGCACTGACGACCTCGCGGCGCGCGCGAGCGTCGGGGCGATCCCCGAAGGGGTGGATCCGACCAAGGACGTCGAGTTCATCGTCACGCTCGGCGACGTCACGGACGACGTCGATCTCGACGGGAACCCGGATCTCACCGCGACACCCGGCAGCTCGACCGACTACGCACCGAGCGCCGGCTGGTTCGACGACGAGGGCGTGGTGCTGTTGACGTGGGGCTCATCGACCTGCCCGCCGATCGTCGAAGGCCTCGAGGAGCAGGCCGGCGGCGCGACCGTCACGTTCACGACCGAGGACGGCATGTGCACCATGGACATGGCGCCACGCGCGACCGTGCTCGGGTTCAGCGACGACGATGACGACAGCGACGATGATGCGGACGACGGCGAGTTCGTCCTGACCCTCGTCGGCGGCAACCTCGACGCGACAGTGCCGGTGCTCCGAGGCTGAGCCGTCGTTGATCGGCGCGGGTTCGGGTCAGAGCGTGTCGACCGGGTGGCCTTCTGGCAGCGCCAGCAGCAGGGAGCCCGGCGCGATCCGGCAGCGGATGCGCACCGCGTCGCCGAAGGCGTCTCCGTCGAGCTCGATCGGCGTCGGCCGTGTGGCGGCCGCTTCGGCCACCTTTCCGCGCAGGTAGCGCACGGATGCATCCCTGCCCCGTCGCTGCAGCACGAGCCGCCCGGCGCGGAACCTGCGCAGCACCGAGTTGTCCCACCAGATCTTGCGCCAGACCCCGAGCCAGCCGAACGGACCGCTCGGCTGGATGATCGCGACGTCCATCTCGCCGTCGACGACGGATGCTGACGGGATCAGGGCGATCCTGGCGGGGAGGGTGCCGCAGTTCGCGAAGAGCACGCTGTGCACCTTCGTCGAGTGCAGACGCGACTCGTCCATCTGGTAGACGATGCGGAACGGCTTCGCATTCGGGAGGGATCGCGCGGCGCCGTCGACGTACGCCACCCAGCCGACCGACTTCTTCAGATCGGGGCGCGTGTTCGCGATCATGTCCGCATCGAGCCCGATGCCGGCGAGAACGACGAACGCGTGCTCGCTCGTGTCGCCGTTCTCACGGGTGAGCGCGGCCCAGCCGATGTCGATCGGATGGTGGAAACCTCCGAGCGCGGCCCTGATCATCGCCTCGGGGACGGTGAGCGGGAGCCCGAGGTTGCGGGCGAGCAGGTTGCCGGTGCCGCTCGGGATGATGGCCAACGGGATGCCGGTGCCGGCCATGGCCTCCGCGACCGCCCGCACAGTGCCGTCACCTCCGGCGACGAGCACAACATCCGCGCCCTCGCTGATGGCCGATCGCGCGGCATCCTGTCCGGCATCCTCAACGGTGGTCTGGTGGAAGGACGGCGTGGACCACCCTGCGTCCTTCGACAGATCCCGAACGGCGGCGCGCAGACGCTTCTCATCCACCTTGATCGGGTTGTAGACGAGTGCTGCCTGGCGTCTGGTGGCACGCGTCGTCATGGCGTTACTCTAACCCCGCCCCAGTGTGTCGGCACGTTACCGTGCGACTCGTGCAGCGGCGCGCTCTCTCGGTAGCATCGGGGATCACCGCGCAGTCCTTCAGATGTGCGCCGCCTCGGGATGGATGCAGCCCCGACTGCCCGCCCGCCCCGCCCCGCAGGAGCCCCGCCCCCATGTCAGAGCAGAACCACACCAAGAACGAGATCGACGCGCACCTCGCACAGCAGAGGAAGCGCAGGCGTCTGTGGCTGATCGGCGGCGCGATCGCCGTCGTCGCCGTCGCGGCGGCGATCATCATCCCCGCGGTCGTGCAGAACTCCGCCCCCGAAGCTACGGGCGATGACGAGCTGATCCAGCTCACGATCGCCGACACCGCGCAGAGCGACTTCCAGGACGCGATCATCGAGGTCGGCCGCGAGAACGGTCTCGACCTGAAGTTCGTGAACTTCGACGACCCGTACCTGCCGAACACCGCGCTGGTGGAGGGCGAGGTCGACGGGAACTCCTTCCAGCACGTCGCCTGGCTCAGCCAGTTCAACAAGGAGAACGGCTCCGACATCACACCGGTGTTCTCGACGGTGATCTCGGCATGGGGACTCTTCTCCGACGATCTCGCTTCTGCCGACAGCATCCCCGACGGTGCCAAGATCGCCGTGCCGGACGACCCGGCCAACTTCTCCCGTGCGCTGTTCATCCTGCAGACCGCCGGAGTCATCGAGATCGACGAGAACGCCGGGGTGTTCCCCGCCGAGGAGGACATCACGGCGAACCCGCGCGGGATCGAGCTCGTGCGCATCGCGCACGAGTCCGTGCAGACCAGCTACAGCGACCCGACGATCTCCGCGGTCGTGATCGCCACGGACGACTTCGATCCTGCACTGGAGATCACGAGCGATGATGCTCTCGTGCTCGAGGATTCCTCGGCGACCACATCCAGTCCCTATGTGATCGTCGTCGCGACGACCGCCGACCGCGCAGACGACCCGGCGTGGGCGCTGCTCGAGAAGACCTACCGCGACGATCGCGTGGTCAGTGCTCTGGAGGAGGAGAAGCGCGGCGAGGCCACGATCGTCGAGCTGCCGGTGGACGACCTGCGCGCTGCTCTCGCCGAGCTGGTCGCACAGTAACTCCCGCAGTGCGGCCGCGCCGCACGATCAGACCGAGGTTCGTATGACAGAGCGCATCCAGCTGTCCGGAGTGTCCAAGGACTACCCGGGCCGAAAGGGCGAGCTCCTCCGCGTGCTCCGCGACATCGACATCTCGGTACGTGCCGGTGAGGTCTACGGCCTGATCGGTCGCTCGGGAGCGGGCAAGTCGACGCTGCTGCGCATGATCAACGGGCTCGAAGCGCCGACCGAGGGCCGTGTGCTCGTCGACGGCGTGGATGTGCAGTCGCTGTCGCCGGTGGAGCTGCGCACGCTGCGCCACAGCATCGGGATGGTGTTCCAGCAGTTCAATCTCTGGAACTCCCGCACGGTCTTCAGCAACATCGCCACTCCGCTCAAGCTCGCCGGGTGGAAGGACGACGACATCTCCCGCCGCGTGGGCGAGCTGCTCGACTTCGTGGGGCTCGGCGGCAAGGCGTTCGCTCGTCCGCGCCAGCTCTCCGGCGGGCAGAAGCAGCGCGTCGGGATCGCCAGGGCCATCGCCGCCAAGCCGTCTGTGCTGCTCGCCGACGAGGCCACGAGCGCGCTCGACCCGCAGACCACGACCGAGATCGTCGACCTGCTCCGCTCGGTGAACCAGGAGTTCGGCATCACGATCGTGGTCGTCACGCACGAGATGGACGTGATGAGCCAGCTCGCCGACCGCGTCTCGATCCTCAGCGACGGCGACGTGGTGGAGTCGGGCGACATCCACCAGATCCTGGCGAGACCGCAGCATCCGATCACCGCCAACCTCGTCGGCTCGTACACGCGCACGTTCCTGAGCGAGAAGGATCGTGAAGAGCTGTCGACCCGTTTCGACGGCAGGCGGATCTCGGTCGCGATGGACGGCGTGATCGCCGAAGGACCGCTGCTCTCGTCGCTCGCGCGCGCCCACAGCGTCGACTTCTCGATCATCCAAGGCGGTGTCGCTCGGGTGAAGAACCAGCCCTACGGGCAGCTCAGCCTCGCGCTGCACGGCGATGACGCCGCGATCGATCGATTCCTCGCCGAGCTCTCGACCCGTACCGAGGTGACGACATGGTGACCCTCGCGCTGCTCGATCTCGACGTGGTGATCCCCAAGGTCGCACGCGCGCTCGGCGAGACGCTGTTCATGGTGACGGTGGCTTTCTTCCTGGCATCCGTCATCGGGCTGATCCTCGGCATCTTCCTGTACGCGACGCGCCCCGGCCAGCTGCTGCACAGCCGCGTGGTCCACACGACACTCAACATCGTCGTGAACACGCTGCGCCCCATCCCGTTCATCATCCTGCTCATCGCGCTGACGCCCCTGACTCGAGCCCTGATCGGTACGAGCATCGGCCCTGCGGCGGCCATCCTCCCCCTGACGATCGCGGCATCCGTCGGTATCGCACGCGTCGCCGAGTCGAATCTCGTGGCCGTGGATCCCGGAGTCGTGGAGGCGGCGAAGGCCTTCGGGGCATCGCCGCTGCACATCCTGTTCGGGTTCGTCGTGCGCGAGGCCTTCGGTCCGCTGCTGCTCTCGCTGACGTTCATATTCGTCGCCCTGATCGACGCGACGGCCGTCGCCGGCGCGGTCGGCGGTGGTGGACTCGGAAACCTCGCCCTCACATACGGTTACCAGCGCTTCGACTATGCCGTCATGATCCTGATCATCATCGTGCTGATCGCCCTCGTGCAGCTGGTGCAGTTCATCGGCAACCGCATCGCACGGCACTTCATCGACGGATGACGGTCGCAGTGCTTCCGATTCCTCGTCGGGTCGCCGTGGTGGGCGCCGGCGTCGTCGGGGCGTCGGCCGCTGCGCGCATCGCCGAGCTCGGGATCGAGGTCGTGCTGTTCTCGGCGGATCCCGCCGGCGTCACGCCGGTGTCGCGGGCGAGCTTCGCGTGGGTCAACGCGCACGGGAAGCGCCCGGAGCCCTACCGACGACTCAACGAGGACGGACGTCGTGTGCACGCTGCGCGCTCGGCCGCGCACGAGAGCGCGTGGTTCGTGCAGACCGGTGCCGAGGTCGACGGCACCGGGCACCCGGACGACGGATACATCGACGCCGATGCGTTCCTCACCGCACAGCTCGCCGACTTCCATGCGGCTGGAGGAACGCTGCGCGCCGACACCCCGGTGGACACCCTTGACGACGTCCGCGAGCTGGCGGGTCGGGTCGACCTGATCCTCGTGGCCGCCGGCGCCGCGACCTCGCGGTTGCTCGGCGACCTCGCCGGCCCGAGGCTCGCGACCTCGGCGGGCGACGACGGATTCCTCACGCGGATCGACGTCGGCGAGCACCCTGTCGAACGCATCGTGTCGGCAGGCGGGCTGCAGGTGAGACCCGACGGACCCTGCCGCATCGCCGCGCAGAGCCTCACCATCGAAGCCGAACTGCGTCGCACCGGCACGACCGCATCCGTCGCAACGGTATGGGCGCCGTTGCGCGCCGAGATCGAGAGTGCGCTCGGGTGGCGCATCCCGGAAGACGCCCTGGTGCGCGTCGACCACGCGATCCGCCCCCACGCCGTCGACGGTCTGCCCTGCATCGGCCGTGTCGCCCAGGATGTGTATGTCGCGGTGACGCACAGCGGCATGACGCTCGCCCCGCTGCTCGCCGAGTCCATCGCGCGTGATCTGCAGGGCGACCCCGACCCCCGACTGGCCCCCTTCCGCCCCTGACCCGATCGGACGACAATGACCGACACCGCCTTCACCCCGAGCGAACTGCTGGCGGGGCTCCCCGCGCGCCAGGGATTCGGAGACGCGACTCTCATCCGACTCGCGGCCGGATCGATCGACCTCGGGGGCGGCAACCCGGCGACCGATCTGCTCCCGCTCGACCTCTACCGCGAGGCCTTCGTCGAGGTGACCCGGAGTGAAGGGTTCGCTCCGCTGCTCAAGTACTCACCGGCGTCGGGCCTGCCGTCTTTGCGTGCCGCCATCGCCGCGCGCGAGGGAGTCACTGCGGATCGCGTGCTCATCACGGACGGCGGTGCGCACGGTCTCGCCCTGGCGGTGCTCAGCCTTCTGGATCCCGGGGACACGGTGGTCGTCGATGATCCGGTGTATCCGCTCTTCCTGCGCGTGCTCGACCTGATCGGTGTCGATGTCACGCCGGTGCGGGTCGGTGCGGACGGCATCGACACGGACCAGCTCGAGAGCCTGCTCCGCGCCGGACTGCGGCCGAAGGCGCTGTTCACCGTGCCCACCTTCCAGAACCCGTCCGGTGTCACGTTGAGCGCAGGACGAGAGGCCGCACTCGTCGCGCTCGCCGAGCGGTACGGCTTCGCGATCATCGCCGACGACCCCTATCGCGACATAGCCTTCCCCGGAACCGCCGTTACCGAGCGCAGCAGCTTCCGCGACTCCGACCGCGTCTTCGCGGTGAACACGTTCTCGAAGACGCTCGGCCCTGGCCTGCGCCTCGGGTGGGTCGTGCTCCCCGCCGTGCGTTCGGAGCGCGTCACCTGGTTACGCAATCGCCTCGACGGCCAGACCAGCGGCGTCCTGCAGGCCGTGGTCGAGCGGATGCTGGCCGATGACCGATTCGACGCGTCGATCCGCGCGGCGGGCGCGGGCTACGCGCGAAAGGCTCAGGCGCTGACGGCAGCGCTTCGCGCGGAGTTCGCAGACGAGGTCGAGATCGCCGAACCGCAGGGCGGGTTCTTCACGTGGGTGCGGCTGCCCGGCGACATCGACTTCGCGCAACTGTTCGAGCGCGCGCAGGATCTGGGTGTGACCTATCAACGCGGGGAGTGGTTCGCCACGACAGGCGACGTGTTCCGAGGGTTCGCGCGGCTGTCGTTCTCAGAGGTGAGCGAGCAGGATCTCACTGACGGTGTCGCGCGCCTCGCGCAGGCCTGGCGGGAGTCGACGGGTCGGGATTGATGCGCGGGCACGCGCTCTAGACTTGGGTCATGATCGACCTCGCTCTTCTCCGCGACCAGCCCGACCTCGTCCGCCGCTCGCAGATCGCGCGCGGCCACGACGCCGCCACCGTCGATGCGGCGATCGAGGCCGACCGATCGCGTCGTGCGGCTCTGAGCGCGTTCGAGGATCTGCGTGCGGAGCAGAACGCCTTCGGCAAGCAGGTCGCGAAGGCGCCCAAGGAGGAGAAGGCCGCCCTCGTCGCGCAGGTGAAGGAGCTCGCCGAGCGCGTCAAGCAGGCGCAGCACGATGCCAACGAGGCAGCGGATGCCGCGGCATCCGCTCTCGCCCTCATCGAGAACGTCGTGATCGACGGCGTGCCCGCCGGAGGGGAAGCCGACTTCGTCGAGCTGCGCCGCGTCGGTGAAGCGCCGACCTTCGATCCCACCCTGTTCCCGAACGGCCCGCGCGATCACCTCGAGATCGGCGAACTGCTCGGCGCGATCGACATGGAGCGCGGCGTGAAGGTGTCGGGCTCGCGGTTCTACTTCCTGCGCGGCATCGGAGCGCGCCTCGAGATCGCGCTGATGAACATGGCGCTCGACAAGGCGCTGCAGAACGACTTCGTGCCGATGATCACGCCGACGCTCGTGCGCCCGGAGATCATGCAGGGCACCGGGTTCCTCGGCGAGCACGCCGACGAGGTCTACCACCTCGACAAGGACGACGACCTGTACCTGGTCGGCACCAGCGAGGTCGCGCTCGCCGGTTACCACAAGGACGAGATCGTCGACCTGTCCGGAGGCGCGCTGCGCTACGCGGGCTGGTCGACGTGCTACCGCCGTGAGGCCGGTTCCTACGGCAAGGACACCCGCGGCATCATCCGGGTGCACCAGTTCAACAAGCTCGAGATGTTCGTCTACACGACCCAGGAGGATGCCGAGGCGGAGCACCTGCGCCTCGTCGCCCTGCAGGAGGAGATGCTCACCGCGCTCGGGCTGTCGTACCGCGTGATCGACGTCGCCGCGGGCGACCTCGGCTCCAGCGCCGCGCGCAAGTACGACATCGAGGCGTGGGTGCCGACGCAGGACGCGTTCCGGGAGCTCACCTCGACGTCCAACTGCACCACGTTCCAGGCGCGCCGCCTTGATGTGCGCCACCGTCCGGCCGCTGAGGACGGAGCCGCGGCGAAGACCCAGCACGTCGCGACGCTGAACGGCACACTCGCGACGACCCGCTGGATCGTCGCGCTGCTCGAGACGCACCAGCAGCCGGACGGCTCGGTCATCGTGCCCGAGGCGCTGCGACCGTATCTCGGTGGGCTGGAGGTGCTGGAGCCCACGCTCCGGGATGCTCAGGGTGCGGTTCGGCAGGCGGCGAAGTGACGGACACCTGGCTCGTCGGCCTCGACGTCGACGGAACGATCATCCTGCAGGACGAGACCATGAGCCCCGGCGTGCCGGAGGCGGTCGCACGTGTGCGCGACGCCGGTCACTTCGTGACGATCGCCACCGGACGCAGCTGGATGGCCACTGAACGCTGGATCGACGAGCTCGAGATCACTCCGGAGTTCGTGGTGTGCTCCAACGGCGCCGTGACGATGCGCCGCGTGAGCGATGCATGGGAACGCTGGCACGTCGAGACGTTCGACCCGACCGCCGTGCTCGCGCTGCTCACCGAACGACTGCCAGAGGCGCACTACATGGTCGAACTCGCGACCGGCCAGCGTCTGTTCACCGGCGAGCTCGACGACTGGACGCTGGGCGACGGTCGCCTGGTCGAACTCGACGAGCTCGGCGCGGAGCCGGTCTCGCGCGTTGTCGTGGTCTCGCCGGGGCACAGCGAGGACGACTTCCACCGGCTGGTGGCGGATGCCGGACTCAACGAGGTCTCCTACGCGATCGGGTGGACGGCGTGGCTCGACATCGCTCCGCAGGGCGTCGACAAGGGCACTGCGCTGGCGCGCGTGCATGCCGCGCTCGGCATGGACGGCGGCAACGTGTTCGTCGCGGGAGACGGCCGCAACGACCTCGGCATGTTCAGCTGGGCGCTCGGCGTCGGGGGGCGTGCTGTGGCGATGGGGCAGGCGGTCGACGAGGTCAAGGACGCCGCGGGCGAGGTCACGACCGATGTCGCCGACGGCGGACTGGCGGTCGCACTGGACACGCTGCTGAATCGTCCAGCGGTCCCTCAGGTGGGGACGAGAGAATGAAACCGGCTAGACTCGACCACTGATCGGCGGATTCGTCCGTCGATGGAGGGTTGTCCGAGTGGCCGATGGAGCTGGTCTTGAAAACCAGTGGGCAGAGATGTCTCGTGGGTTCGAATCCCACACCCTCCGCAGAGAACTGACTGCGGCACCACCCGAGCACCGCAACAGACTCGAAAGGCATTGAGTGAGCGAGAAGATCCGTCGCCGCAGGACTGTGGCCCGTCACGGCCAGCTGCAGTCTCCTGGCCCGATCAGCCAACTCCTCAAGATCATCGGCGTCGCACTCGCTGTCGTGCTGGTGAGCGGCGTCAGCGTGAGCGCCTTCGTCGTCAGCGACCTGTACGGCACGGCGACGGCGGATGCGGTCGAACTCGAAGGACAGCAGCCGGTGCCGCCGGACATCAGCGAGTACGAGGGCGGCTTCGACATGCTGCTCGTCGGCACCGACACGTGCGAAGACGAGTACGCGCACCTCTTCGGCGACCGCTGCTCCGGTGACGATGCCGAAGGCAACCTCAACGACGTCAACATCCTGCTGCACGTCTCGGAGGAACCCCGTCGGATCACGGCGGTGAGCTTCCCCCGCGATCTCATGCTCCCGATCCCGGAATGCACGCGCGAGGACGGCAGCATGACGGCCGCCATGAGTAAGCAGCCGCTCAACAGCGCCTACATGGACGGCGGGCTCAACTGCGTCGCGAAGACCGTCGCGGATGTGACCGGGCAGGACATCGAGTTCGCGGCATCCGTCACATTCGGCGGCGTGATCGAGATCACGAACGCGATCGGCGGCGTCGACGTCTGCCTCGCGACTCCCATCAAGGACCGCTACACCGGTCTCGACATGGCGGCCGGGACGCACACGATCCTGGGACTCGAGGCGCTGCAGTTCCTGCGCACGCGTCACGGAGTCGGTGACGGCAGCGACCTCGGTCGTATCGGCAACCAGCAGCAGTACATGTCGAGCCTCGCACGCAAGCTCATCAGCGGTGAGGTGCTCGGCAACGTCCCCACGATGCTGAGGCTGGCGAACACCGCACTCAGCAATCTCGAGGCCAGCACGTCGTTGACCAACCCGATGACGATCGTGCAGGTCGCGCTCGCAGTGAAGGACGTGCCGTTCGAGGACATCGTGTTCCTGCAGTACCCGACGTACGAGGACCCGGACGACGCCAACAAGGTCGTCGCCGACACGGAGTCCGCGCAGGCGATGTGGGACGCGATCAACGCGAACCAGCAGCTGCAGATCACGCACGAGAACTCCGAGAACGACGGCGTGGTGGTGCAGGAGCCCGCAGCTCCCGCACCCGACGCGCCGGCGACCGAGCAGCCTGCGCCGACGGACACCGTGGTGGCGCTTCCCGACTCGATCAAGGGCAACTCGGCCGCGCAGCAGACCTGCTCGAACGGCAACGTCCGCGAGTAGGCCAGCGGCGCCCACCGTTCCGTCGACCACCGAGCGGTCGAGCGATCGCGTAGTGCAGTCGCATATCTTCATGCACGGATGGCTGTCCAAGAACACGGATGGCTGTCCAGAATGCGGTTTCCGAACAGTCATCCGTGATTTCGGCTGACAAGTGTGCCGCGCGGCGGGTGGGTCAGCGCGGCTCGAAGCGCGCGGGTTCGTGCGTGCGGGCGACCAGCGCTCGCAGTTCCTCGAGCGTCGCGGGTGCGGCGCGCAGCGCGCGGGTCTGCACCAGTACGTTGCCGAGAGCGGTCGCCTCCACAGGGCCGGCGAGCACGGGAAGCCCCGAGCGGTCGGCCGTCGCCTGGCACAGCAGCCGGTTGAGCGACCCGCCGCCGACGAGATGGATGCTGTCGAGCTCACGCCCCGACAGATCGCCCGCGGTGCGCACGGCGGAGGCGAAGGCCGCGGCGATCGACTCGACGATCGTGCGCGCGAAGGCCGGACGATCTTCGGGAACGACCGAGCCGCCGGCGCGCAGCACCGCCGCGATTCGCGCGGGCATATCGCCGGGAGCGCTCAACGACGCGTCGTTCGCGTCGAACAGCGCGATGTCGTCGGTCACCGCGGACGCGGCATCCAGCAGATCGGGCAGGTCGATCGCCGCGCCGTCCTCCGCTTCCCACGCGCGCACGGTCTCACTGAGCAGCCAGAGCCCCGTGACGTTGTGCAGGAACCGGTAGCGTCCGTCGACTCCGAGCTCGTGCGTGAAGTTCGCCTCGCGCGCGGCATCCGTCAGCACCGGGTCGGCGAGCTCGACGCCCACGAGACCCCAGGTGCCGCAGGAGATATACGCCGAGTTCGCAGACGAGAGCGGCACGGCGACGACGGCGGATGCCGTGTCGTGCGAGCCGACCGCGATGACGGGCAGATCCTTGCCGATGCGAGCCGCGAGCTCGGCGCGCAGCGTCCCGATCCGCGTACCGGGCTCGACCAGTGGGGGCAGAGCCGCAGTCGGGATGCCGAGGCGATCCGCCAGCTCGACGTCCCATTCGCCCGAGTGCACGCCCAGCAGTCCTGTCGTCGAGGCGTTCGTCCGCTCCGCGACGCGGCCGCCCGTCAGAAGGTAGGCGATCAGATCCGGGATGAGCAGAGCGGTGTCGGCATCCGCCAGCCGTTCGTCGACGCGGTACTGGTACAGCGTGTTGAACGGCAGGAACTGCAGTCCGTTGCGTCGATACAGATCGGTGAACGGCGCGATCTCGTGCACCTCCGCGACACCGCGCTCCGAACGCGGATCGCGGTAGTGGAACGGCTGTGACAGCAATTCCCCGTCGCGCAGGAGTCCGTAGTCGACAGCCCACGAGTCGATGCCGACGCTCTCGATCGCAGGCTCTCGTCGCACCGCTTCGGCGAGACCGTCGATGACGTGGCCGTAGAGTGCATCGAAATCCCAGTGCAGCCCGTCTTCGTGTTCGACAGGTCCGTTCGGGAAGCGGGTGACGAGTTCGAGCTCGAGCGTGTCGTCGCCGACGCGGCCGATCATCACGCGCCCGCTCGTGGCGCCGAGGTCGACCGCCGCGACCGCACGGACGCTGCCACTCATCGTAGGAACGCCGCCGCCACGCCGGAGTCGACCGGGATGTGCAGGCCGGTGGTGCGGCTGAGCTCGGGGCCGGTCAGGACGTACACCGCATCAGCGACGTTCTCGGGCACGACCTCGCGCTTGAGGATCGTGCGGTTCGCGTAGAACTGGCCGAGATCCTTCTCGTCGACGCCGTAGGTCGCGGCCCGGTTCGCGCCCCAGCCGGACGCGAAGATCCCGGAGCCGCGCACGACGCCGTCGGGGTTGATGCCGTTGACGCGGATGCCGTGCTCGCCGAGCTCCACGGCCAGCAGGCGCACCTGGTGGGCCTGGTCGGCCTTGGTCGCGGAGTAGGCGATGTTGTTCGGCCCGGCGAAGACGGAGTTCTTCGAAGAGATGTAGACGATGTCTCCGCCGAGCTTCTGATCGATGAGCACGCGGGCCGCGGCCTTCGACACGAGGAACGAGCCCTTGGCCATGACGTCGTGCTGCAGATCCCAGTCCTTCTCGGTGGTCTCCAGCAGCGGCTTCGACAGCGACAGCCCGGCGTTGTTGACGACGAGGTCTACGCCGCCGAAGGCGAGGACGGCCTCGTTCAGCGCCGCCTGCACGGCGCCTGAATCCGCGACGTTGGCGGCGACGCCGATCGCGACATCGGTGCCACCGAGTTCGGCGGCCGCGGCCTGCGCCTTCTCGAGATCGAGGTCGGCGACGACGACGCAGGCGCCCTCGGCGGCGAGACGGACGGCGATGGCCTTGCCGATGCCGGATGCTGCGCCGGTCACGAACGCGATGCGCCCCTGGTGCGACTTCGGCTTCGGCATCCGCTGCAGCTTCGCCTCTTCCAGTGCCCAATACTCGATGTTGAACTTCTCGGCGTCCGAGATCGGGGAGTACGTCGAGAGCGATTCGGCACCGCGCATGACGTTGATGGCGTTGACGTAGAACTCGCCGGCCACTCGGGCCGTCTGCTTGTTGGCGCCGTAGGAGAACATGCCGACGCCGGGGATCAGGACGATCAGCGGATCGGCGCCGCGGATCGCCGGGCTCTCGGCGGTCGCGTGGGCGTCGTAGTACGCCTGGTAGTCGGCTCGGTACTCGGTGTGCAGCTCGTGCAGGCGCGCGATCTGCTCTTCGACGGATGCCGTGGTGGGCAGGTCGAGGATGAGTGGCTTGACCTTGGTGCGCAGGAAGTGGTCGGGGCAGCTGGTGCCGAGCGCTGCGAGTCGCGGCGCGTTCGACGATGCGAGGAAGTCGAGCACGACGTCGGAGTCGGTGAAATGGCCGACCATCGGCTTGTCCGTCGAGGCCATGCCGCGGACCGTCCCGGCCAGCGCCGCGGCGCGCTGACGGCGTTCGGCCTCAGGCAGCGCCTCGAAGCCGTCGCGCGGGGCGCCGAACGGCTGAGCCTTGCCGTTCGCCTCGATGTACGCGGCGGCGGTGTCGATGATCCACAGCGAGTTCGCCTCGGCCTCCTCCGAGGTGTCGCCCCACGCGGTGATTCCGTGTCCACCGAGGATGGTACCGATCGCCTGCGGGTTCTGCTTCTTGATCTCGGCGATGTCGAGGCCGAGCTGGAAGCCAGGGCGCCGCCACGGCACCCACACGACCTTGTCGCCGAAGACCTTGGCGGTCAGCTCCTCGCCGTCGGCCGCTGTGGCGATCGCGATGCCGGAGTCGGGATGCAGATGGTCGACGTGAGCGGCATCCACCAGGCCGTGCATGGCGGTGTCGATCGATGGGGCGGCGCCGCCCTTGCCGTGCAGGCAGTAGTCGAACGCGGCGACCATCTCATCCTCGCGGTCGATGCCGGGGTAGACGCCTGTGAGCGCGCGGAAGCGGTCGAGGCGCAGCACCGCGAGGCCCTGCTCCTTCAGCGTGCCGAGGTCGCCGCCTGAGCCCTTGACCCACAGCAGCTCGACCGGCTCGCCGGTGACGGGGTCGATCTCGGTGCCCTTGGCCGAGGTGTTGCCCCCGGCGTAGTTGGTGTTCTTCGGGTCGGCGCCCAGGCGGTTCGACCGCTCGATGAGGGCGGCTGCGGTGGGGTTGGTCATGAGGCTGTTCCTTCGGAGGGAGCGGGGGAGAGCTGGGGTGACAGGGCGGCGAGGCGTGCGGACATGCGCTCGATCGAACGGGTCGCGGCGGGCTCCTCCGGACGATTGAGGTGGCCGTGCTGCGTGCCGTCTTCCGTGACGACCTCGACGAGGCGCCCGGCAGCGGTGAGAGTCGTTGCGAAGTGCTCTGCCGAGACCCGCAACTCGTCGATGTCGCCGTTGACGATGAAGGTCGGCGGGTATTCGGCCAGGTCGGCCACCGCGGCTCGGCCGGGAACGGCTGGCAGCGGCGCATCGTCGACGGGGCCGGCGAGATAGTTCTCGTACATCTTCAAGACCGATTCGGGGCCGAAGCGGTCCGCGTCGGGGGTGGCGTCGAGAGCGGCGCGCAGGACCGCATCCGGAGCCGGTTGCACGGCGAGGAGCGTCGGGTAGGCCAGCAGCACGAGGGCAGGGGCCCCGTGCGTGCCGGCGAGACGAAGCGCAGCCCCTGCCGCCAGGTTGCCACCGGCGCTGGTTCCGCCGATCGCGAGCGCTGACGGCGATATCGCGAGCTCTGCGCTGCGCGCCAGCGTCCATCGCCACGCGGCCACCATGTCGTCGGAGCCGGCAGGGTAAGGGTGACCCGGCTGCGCCGTGACGCCCTCGTGGAAGCCTTCCGGAACCGGAGCGAGTCGGTAATCGACCGAGACGACGGTCGTGCCCCGGTCGGCGAGTCGCCTGGCGACCCAGTCTGATTCGGGCATGTCGATGTCGCCGAACAGGAAGCCGCCTCCGTGCGCCCAGACGAGCCCGGTGCCATCAGGCTCCTCGGCCGGGTACACGCGCACGAGTCCATCGGCGGCGGAGTACGGATGGGTCACGGCATCGATTCCTCTCCGGAGCGAGACAGGACGCTCACGCGCCCCAGCCGGCCTGCGTGCCGCCGATGCGATCGGCGGCGATCTTCTGCTGGTAGCCGGATGCCGCGTATGCGGCCATCGGGTCGGCATCCAGGCCCCGCGACTCGCGCCACTGGGCCAGGGCCGGACGCACGTCGGTGTAGAACGCGTCCATGAACACGGCGTTCGCTGCCAGCACGTCGCCCGACTTCTGCGCCGCGGTGAGAGCATCCTTGTCGACGAGCAGTGCGCGGGCGGTCATCTCCTGCACGTTCAGGACCGAGCGGATCTGGCCGGGGATCTTGTCCTCGACGTTGTGGCACTGGTCGAGCATGAAGGCCACGTCGGGGTTGTTGAGGCCGCCGCCGCGGATGACCTCGAAGAGGATGCGGAAGAGCTGGAACGGGTCGGCCGCCCCGACGATCAGATCGTCATCGGCGTAGAAGCGCGAGTTGAAGTCGAACGATCCGAGCTTTCCGAGGCGCAGCAGCTGCATGACGATGAACTCGATGTTCGTACCAGGTGCATGATGGCCGGTGTCGAGGCAGACCATCGCCTTGTCGCCGAGCGACGCCACCTGGGCGTATGACGTGCCCCAGTCGGGAACATCGGTGTGGTAGAAAGCCGGCTCGAAGAACTTGTACTCCAGCACCAGGCGCTGGTCGTCACCGAGGCGCGCGTAGATCTTCTGCAGCGATTCGTTCAGGCGGTCCTGGCGCCCGCGCAGGTCGGCCTGGCCGGGGTAGTTCGATCCTTCCGCGAGCCAGATCTTGAGGTCGCGGCTGCCAGTGGCGTCCATCACGTCGATGCACGCGAGGTGGTGATCGATCGCCTTCTGGCGGATCGCGGCATCTTCATGGGTGAGGGCGCCGAACTTGTAGTCGTCGTCCTGGAAGGTGTTGGAGTTGATCGTGCCGAGCTGCACGCCGAGGTCCTCGGCGTGCTTTCGGAGGTCGCCGAAGTCGCTCATGTCCCAGGGGATGTGCAGGGCGACGGTCGGAGCGAGAGCGGTGTACTTGTGCACCTGCGCGGCATCCGCGATCTTCTCGAACGGGTCGCGCGGTGTGCCGGGTGTGCCGAACACCTTGAAGCGGGTGCCGGAGTTTCCGAACGCCCACGAGGGAAGCTCGATGGACTGCTTCTCGAGCTCGGTGAGGACGGCGGGGGAGAGCGTGGTCACGATGCACTGCTTTCTATGTCGGATGCTGTGGCGGAGAGCTGCTCCGCGAGGTTGAAGACTTCGGTGAGCGGGGTCGCGGCCTGATCGGGTCGGCCGTCGAGGTCGACGAAGAACCGTGCCATCTCGGATTCCCAGCGGGTGGCGACCTCCGACTGGGCGAGGTACGCCTGCGCGGTCATTCGGTGAATCGTTTCATTCAATGTAATCGAGATGAGGTGCACGGTCAAGCACGATCACCAGCGATCTTCACGAACAGGTCGTCAGCGCCCACCTGCCCGCCCTTCAGCAGAACCTCGAGCCCATCGATCGACGGGTCATCGGAGTGGGCGCGGAGGAGCACGACGTTGCCTTCGGGGTTCGCTGCGAGCGACAGCGATTGGATTCCCAGCATCCGCACGACTCGACTGGACGTATCACCGCCGCACACGATGATCCTCGAAGTCACGCCCGCCTGCACAGCGCCCGTGATCATCGAGGCGGCACTCCGGGCGATCGCCGCCAGAGCATCGCCGTCCAGCGTCGTGTCGTCGGAGGTGAGCACGAGGCTGCGTTCGCTGCGGAGCACCCGGACGACGTCGGCAACGGCGTCGTCGTCGACGAGGGAGGGGAGGGGGCGCACCACCCAACCGGCCGCTGCGGCAGCCGCGGCCTGGCGGCGGGTCTGCGGCGAGCGACTGCCGGAGACGACGAGGACGGGGCCGCGGGCGCGGATCGAGCCAGTGAGTGCGATGCTGTCCGTCGTCCGCGCGAGTCCGATGGCACGGCTGAGTCCGCCCGAGCCGATCATGAAGAGCGGACGCGCGAGTCGGCGGAGAGCGTCGCCGAGCAGTGCGAGGTGCGCATCGTCGAGCGCATCCAGGACGACCGCGGCATCGCGCGAATCCAGCACTCGCTGTGCGATCGCGCTCGCCGAGGCGTACTCCGTGACGTGGAGGGCGCCGACGGGCAACGCCGTCTGGTGCGACAGATGCACGGCCAGATCCGACTCCGTCATCGGCGTCGAAGGATGGTTCGCCATCGTCGGCTGACGATCGAGCCGATGGATCCTGTCTCCTTCGGCGGCGAAATGGTGTCCGAACACGGTGTAGCGGCCGAAGTCGGGCTGCGCGAACAGCATCGGCACAGTAGCGGCGCCGAAGATGTCGCGGCCGATCTCCAGGACCCGACCGAGGGAGCCGAAGTTCGGTGAGGAGTCGGCCGTCGAGCAGGCTTTGTACTGCACGATGTCCGGATCGATCGCACGCAGCGCTCTCAGGGCGGGTGCGATCTCCTCTTCGAGCTGGTCAGTGGGCAGGGAGCGCGCGATCCCCGCGATGCCGACGACCGAGCACTCCGCCGCGGCCGCCACCAGGGCGGAGGTCTCAGGAGTCCCCACGAACAGGCGTCCTTGAGCGCCCGTTCGCGCGAACTGCAGCAGGACATCGACACTGCCGGTGACGTCGTCGCCGTAGAAGCCGATGCGCGGATCACCCACGGACAGGACCGAATCGTTCGGTCGCGCGACGCAGCGCCGCGGAAGTCGAGAGGGCATCGTGCACAGATTCGCCGCGCTCCGCGGACGCCCACGCTTCGCGCATGCTCGTCACACCGGCGGCAGCACCGTCGGGGTGGCCGTGTATTCCTCCGCCGGAGAGAACGAGAAGGTCGGAGGTGCCGACGGCGTCGTAGGTGGCGTGTGCGAGTCCGCCCCACTGGCCGGATGACAGTACCGGCAGCGTCGAGGAGACCGTGTCGATGGGCGCTCGGACGTCTGCGATCGCCGCGATCACCTCATGATCGGACTCGTAGAACTTGTTCGAGATGCCGTTCGTGTGGAGATGGTCGGCTCCGGAGAGGCGTGCGAGTTTCTGCCACGGCCGGAACGCGAACCCGAGGTTCTCCGATCGACTGATCGCGCCGAACATGGCACGGTGTCCGTGGATCGGAACCTGGGCGATGCGGTTGAGGTGCGCGAGTCCGGCGAGGCCGACCATGTTGATGCACACCATGACGCAGGTTCCGCCTGCGGCCACGACGAGATCGTGATTCTCCTCCAGCAGGTGGATGTCGTCGGTGATGTTGAACGCGTACATCGGCATGCGGCCGGTGCGATCAGCGTGTCTGTGCAGCACAGGCATCACGGCCCGCACGCGCTCTCGGAGGGGAGCGGACGGCCCGTTTCCCTGCAGCTCGTCGTCCTTGATGAAGTCGACTCCGGCGGCGGCGAGCTCGCCGACGAGTTCGGCGAGCTCGGTCGGCGACAAGCCGATAGAGGGCTTGACGATCGTGCCTATCAGCGCGCCGTCGGGACGCCCGATGATCTCTCTCGTGCCCTCGACACCGAAACGAGGTCCCCGGTATCGCTCAGCGAATGCGTCCGGCAGCTCGAGGTCGATCAGCTTTATCGCCGCCAGCTCTTTGATCTCGAACAAGTTTCCGGCGATTGCGGCCTGCAGATTGGGGATGGACGGCCCGAAGCTGTCGAGCGGGAAGCGCAGCCGCAGCACTGCTCTACGACGCGTCGCCGGGTCGCCGATCGTTCCGGGAAGCGGTGAGGCTCCTGTGAGGGGGACTTCGTCGAGGCTCTCGATCTGGGCGGCGAAACGCGCGCGAACCGCGTCGGACTCTCGCTCGACACGCACGAAGGTGCCCGTCGACTGCTCCCCGGCGAGAACTTCGGCAGCCTTCTCAAGTGGGAGCGACGTCTCGATGACATAGGAGGCGATCACGCTGTCTGTCACGTCGTCACCACACCAGCGGCAGCCACACCGACATCTCGCCTGGCCCACGATTTCCCCATGCGAAGTAGGGCACGAGGCGCGCGGATGCTGTGACGGGTGCGCCCTCCACATCGGTGTAGAGCACGTCTTCATCGACGGGGGGAAGGATGGCGAGTTCCGTTTCGAGCGCGACCATGCGATGCCCTGCGATCTCGGTGGCGACAGGGCGCAGGCCGACGCCGCGGCGGATGGCCGCCTGCTCGAGGAGGACTCCATCAGGGAGGTCGGCGCTCTCGATGCAGTAGACGATCGGCCCGCGCTGCACCGCGACCTGGTTCGTGGTCTCCTCTGCCAGGCGATGAGCTCGCAGGACCCGTGCCGGCATGGGCAGATCGAGGATGATCTCATCACCCGCTGCCCATTCGCGGGTGATCGTCGCGTAGGTTCCGGCGGCGGACACCTCGACGGGCTCGCCGTTCACCTCGAGAGTCGCTCCGGATGACCATCCAGGAACCCGCAGGTGCAGCGGGAGTCCGCCGAGCTCGGCCTCCGTGACGATGAACGTGATCCGTCCGTCCCAGGGATAGTCGCTCTGCTCGCGCAGCGACAGGGAGCGCCCATCAGCGAGAACGGCGCGAAGTTCACTGCCGCCGTAGAGATGAACAAAGAGGCCGTCGTCACCGACAGAGGCCGCCCGCTCGTGGAAGCGCGCGAGCGTGCGCGCGGTGTTCGGCGGGCAGCAGAAGCAGCTCAGGTAGCGTTCGCGCATCCGCGCATCCGAAGCGGGCGGAGACGGTACGGGATGCAGACCGGTGTCGCCGGGGCGCCGAAGCTCCCATGGCAGATCCCGCACCTGGCGCAGCGCATTGGTGTAGAAGTACTCGGTGCCGTCCAGGCTGATGCCGGCGAGGAAGGAGTTGAACGCGATCTGCTCGATGACGTCGGCGTAACGCGCGTGGCGCGTCAGCGCGAGCATCCGTTCGCCCCACAGGATCATGCCGATGTTCGCGCACGACTCGGCGTGAGCCGTGGTGTTCGGCAGTTGGTAGGCCCGACCATAGGCCTGATGGATGCGGCTGATCTGCTCCTGCCACGGATGCCCGTCGGGCGATGCGCCGTCGTACAGTGCGCCGCAGCCACCGGTCACGTAGAGCTTGGTGTCGACGACGTCGCGCCACAGGTTCTCGAGCACGTTCGCGAGCTCGGCATCTCCCGTCTCCGTCACGAGGTCGGTGAGGCCTGCGTACAGATAGTTGGCGCGCACGGCGTGACCGGCGACGGTGGTCTGCTCGCGAACCGTCACTCGATCCTGATTGTCGTCTCCGCCCTCGAAGTCGTCACGTACGCGTACGAACGCTTTCGCGAGCTCGAGGTAGCGCTCCTCGCCGGTGGCGCGGTAGAGGTCGATGACCGCCATGTAGTGCGACGGGCAGATGGCGCTGCGGGCGAGTTCGAGCGGCTTGTTCGTCGCGAGGTCCTCGAGAAAGGATGCCGCGCCTCGCGCCACATCGAGAAGCGTCGTCGACCCGGTCACCGCGTGGTGTCGCACACCGACGGTGATCAGGTGCCCCAGGTTGTACGTCTCGAAATGGAATCGGTCGGCCAGTGCCGTCGCCGACTCGTCGTTGCGCGACGCGATCAGCGTGGGCGTGTGGACATAGCCGTCCTCGCGCTGCACGGAGGCGATGAGCGCTGCGACCATCTCGACCGTCTCGGCGAGCCACGGTTCCGGATCGGTCTCGAGCTGGGCCACCGCGGCCTCGAGCCACTTGTAGAAGTCGCCGTCCATGAACGGAGGGCCCTCGTGCGCTCCCTCCTCCAGTCCGGCTGCCACGCGGAAGTTCCGCAGCCCCGGACTCACGGACGAGTCGCTGAGAGACTGCCACATCGCGGGCACCGTCTGCGTTCGGGTGCGCTCGTGAACCTCGCCCCAGAACCCGCTCGCCCAACGGGCCCCATCTGCCTGCAGTGCGCGCAGGGGTGTGCGCGTGGTCGCCGTCGTCATCGGATCTCCGCTCCTTCGGTCGGTGCGCCGTGCGCGGCGCGGGCTGTGACGGTATCCCGTAGGCGTTCGATGCCGGGGACGATACTGGTGAGGATCGGAACCTCCACCTGCACGGCCTCGGCCGCGGATGCCATGGATGCCTGGGCGAGCACGACGACGTCGACCTGATCAGCCACTCGTTCGATCGCGGCGGCGACGAGCCGATCGTGCGCGTCGCGATCGCCAGTGCTGACAGCGGCGAAGGCGTCTTCGATGACCTCGGCGACGATCTCGGGAGAGTGTCCTGTTCGCGCGGCCCGTTCGTGCAGCAGCGCCACGGTGGGCGCGAGGGTGGTCGGCAACGTCGCCAGCACGGCGATCCGCGTCGCATCCGCGGTGGCGGCATCCGCCATCGCTTCGTCGATGCGCAGCACCGGGATCCCGACCTCGTCCTCGACGCGAGCCGCGAGCTGCGAGATCGACGAGCACGTGAGCATCACGAGGTCCGCGCCGGCGCTCATCGCTGCGCGCGCGAGGCCTGCGACGCGACCGGGCACGGAGCCGGCACGAGCATCGTCCGCGAGGTCGGCGACGATGCGATCGTCGAGGTAGTTGATGAACGTCGCCTCAGGCAAGGCGGCGCGTGCACGCTCCATCACCGGGGCGATGACGACGGCTCCTGTGTGCAGGAAAGCGATGCGGGTCATGCGACGACCTCCTTTCGAGCGCGGGCGACGACCCGCTCGTGCCGACCATGGCCGACCTCCTCGGGTTCGCGGCCCTCCAGATCGACGATCGCCGTGGTGCCCACGGGCACGACCATCTCAACCGTGAGTTCGTCGCCCTGAAGACTCCACGAGATCGCGGCTTCTCCGTACGGAGTCGTGTGAGTGGCGGATGCCGACGTGAGCGCGCCACCGGGGCGCGGGGCGAAGCGGATGCGGCGATACCCCGGTGTCTCGGGTGCGAGCCCGGCGACCACACGGTGCAGCCAATCCGCCACTGCGCCCAGGGCGTAGTGGTTGAAGGAGGTCATCGTGCCCGGATTCACGGTGCCGTCCGGGAGCATCGAATCCCAGCGCTCCCAGACAGTCGTCGCCCCCATGTTCACCTGGTACAGCCACGACGGGCACTCCTCTTCGAGCAGCAGGTCGTACGCGGTCTCCTGCTGTCCGTTCGCGCTCAGGGCGTCGGACACCAGCGGTGTACCGACGAACCCGGTCGCGATGCGGTTGTCGCTCTCGCGGATCAGCGCCGCCAGACGCGCGGCGGCTGTCGTCCGGTTCTCCGCCGGCAGCAGGTCGAACTGCAGAGCGAGGGCATATGCCGTCGGCGAATCCGACGTCATCATGCCGTCCCCGACGACGTACCGGGCGATGAATGCGGCGCGGGCCTCGTCGGCGAGCGCTCCGTAGCGGCTGGCCGCCTCGGTCTCTCCGAGCACCTCGGCGATCTGAGCGACGAGACGGGCCGACCGGGCGAAGTATCCGCTGGCCACCAGATATCGATCCGTGCGACCGTCACCCGGATCCTGCGGGGGAGCGGCTGGATCCAGCCAATCTCCCAACTGATAGCCCTCGTCCCACAGGCGTGACGGACCGGCGATGTCCGCCTGCAGATCCACCCATCTGCGGGCGCTGTCGAACTGCGCCCGCAGGACCCCGGTGTCTCCGAAGCGCTGGTAGAGGGTCCAGGGAACGACCGTGGCGGCGTCTCCCCATGCTGCGCCGGGGCGCTGGGGCGTCCACATCGTGTCCGAAGGGATCACGGGGACGAACCAGGGGACCGTGCCATCAGGAAGCTGCTCAGCGGCGAGGTCCTGCAGCCAGCCGGACAGCATGCCCGAGATGTCGAACAGGTAGGACGCCGTCGGCGCGAAGACCTGGATGTCGCCGGTCCACCCCAACCGCTCGTCGCGCTGCGGGCAATCGGTCGGAAGGTCCACGAAGTTTCCGCGCATGCCCCACACGACGTTCTCGTGAAGGCGGTCGAGCTGCGGGTTCGACGACTCGAACCATCCGGTGCGTTCGAGATCGGTGTGCATCACGCGGGCGATGAGAGCGCCGTTCGCGGCGTCGTGGTCGAGGTCGCCTGGCCAGCCCTCGACATCGACATAGCGGAAGCCGTGGAACGTGAACCGCGGCTCCCACTCCTCCCCGTCCGTGCGGCCTGCGAACGTGTATCGATCGGTCGAGCGGGCTTCCCTGAGCGGTCGCGTGTAGAGCTCGCCGTGCTGGAGCACCTCCGCTGTGCGCAGGGTCACTGTCGTGCCGGCGGCCGCGGTTGCGCGCAGACGCACGACTCCGACGAGGTTCTGACCGAAATCGAGTACCCGCCGGCCGCTGGGAGTCGTGAGCACGGCGACCGGCGCCAACTCTTCCGTCACTCGGACCGGCGGTGCGGTGGGCGCGACGAGAGTCGCGGGGTCGCGCCGGCGCAACTGCACGCGCTCCCAGCCCTCGTCGTCGAATCCCGCGCAGGACCAATCGCGCTGCTCTTCTCTCGCGTCGTAGTCTTCACCGTCATACAGGCCGGAGGCGATCACGGGACTCCGCCTCGCCCGCCACGTCGTGTCGGTCGCGACGACCTCTCGCGTCCCGTCCGCGTACGAGAGCTCGAGCTGGGCGAGGAACGACTGGTCGTCGCCGAAGACGTTGCGGAAGCCGCCGCGCCACCCCAGGCGACCGCGATACCAGCCGTCGCCGAGCCACGCGCCGATGGCATTCGGCCCGTCGGCGAGCAGATCGGTGACGTCGTACGTGTAGTAGCGCAGTCGCTCCCGGTACACGGTCCAGCCGGGGGAGAGCACGTCGTCGCCGACGCGATGACCGTTGATCTCTGCCTGGTAGAGGCCGTGGGCGGTGGCGTACAGGCGTGCGCGCACGAGTCCCGATCGTGCCGTGAACTCGCGACGGACGAGGGCCGGCCTGCGGTCGTCGGTCATCGGATTCTGCTCCCAGATGGCGCCGATCGGGCCCGCGATCCAGTCAGATGGCGAGAGCAGACCGATCTCGACCGTCGCCCATGCGCCGGGTTCGCTCCAGACGCCGTCTTCACCGCTGACGCTCACCCGCACGTCCGCCCGCTCGCGGGATCTCAGCGGGTCAGACGGCCACGGTACGAGCACCTGATCCTGTGATCGGACATCGAAGGCGCGGATCCCATCGTCCCCACGCACCTCGAGCCGATACGCACTCTGGCGCCAGCCGGGAGATGCCGAGTCGACGGTCCAGCTCACGCGTGGGCGTGACTCTCCGATTCCGAGTGGCTCGCGATGATGCTCGAAGCGAGGGGCTGATACTGCGGACTTCATCGTAGACTCCCGGATACTCGAAACGTTTCAGAGCGGATATGTCCGGTGCTTTGAACACGCGGAGGAGTAGAATTGTGACGTTTCAAACGATAGCGCACGGTCGCGCGGACCGACCCGGATGCGGCAGTGCGACACTGGACCCAGGAGGCCATTGAATGAATATCGCGGTTACCGGCAGCAGCGGAACTCTCGGGAGAGCGACCGTCGAGCGGTTGCGGTCCGATGGTCATGAGGTCGTCGGCTTCGACGTCGCGGGTGTCCCCGGCAGCGGGTTCACCCGCGTCGATCTGTCCGACTACGGGCAGACGCTGGACGCGTTCCTCGGAGTCACTGCGAGGCACAGCGGTGTCGACGCGATCGTGCATCTGGCTGCGATCCCTGTCAACGGCATCGTCCCCGACATCACGACGTTCGAGAACAACGTCTCGGCATCCTCCCACGTGCTGCTCGCGGCTCACCGAGCGGGCGTCCGCACCGTGGTGTTCGCCTCGAGCATCACGGCGATGGGCTTTCCCTTCGACGTCGCGCCGCCGATGCTTCCGGTCGATGAGACGTACACCCGCGCGTTCAACACGTACGGACTCGGCAAGGTGGTCGAAGAGTCCATGGCGGCTCAGCTCGCTGGCTGGCACCCAGATACCTCCATCACGGCGCTGCGCTTCACGAATGTCGTGGCGCCGGACGGATACGCGACGTTCGAGCGAGCGGGAGAACTCGATTACCGCCGTGATCTGATCGGCTCGTGGATCGATGCGCGAGACGGCGCCGAGGCGGTCGCGCTCGCGGTGGCCGGAGCGCGGCCCGGGTTCGAGATCTTCAACGTCGCGGCTCCCGGATCCGGATCCGGGATTCCGTCTCGTCAGTTGGCGGAGCACTGGTTCCCTGGTACGCCGATCGCCGACGGTCTCGGTGAGTTCGAGTCGCTGATGTCGACGGCGAAGATCCAGGAGCGGCTCGGGTTCCGCGCTCGCCACGACTGGCGTTGACGGGTATCGGCGGGCGGCGCGATCGCGGCCCGCCGACACCAGCCTCATCCCTTGACAGCGCCGGCCGCAAGGCCCTTCATGATGCGCTGGTTCAAGAAGAGATAGAGGATCAGGATCGCGAAGACGGTGATGCAGATGGCGGCGAACAGCGGGCCGTAGTTGACCGAACCGTACTCGCCGGAGAAGTTGAGCAAGCCGACCTGGATGGTGTTGAGCTTGCGCTGTCCGCCGAACACCAGCGCGATGAGCAGATCGTTCCAGATCTGGAAGAACTGCACGATCGCGACGGTGAAGATCGCGTTGCGCATCATCGGCATTCCGATGCTGAAGAACGCGCGGATCATCGAAGCGCCGTCGATGGTCGCCGCCTCGAAGATCTCACGGGGGATCGCGCGGAAGTACGTCGCCATCATGAACACCGTCAGGGGCAATCCACCTGCGGTGTAGATGAGGATCAGCGGCAGGAGTGAGCCCGTGAGGCCGATGTTGAAGAAGGCGGTGAACAGCGGCAGGATGATCATCTGCCCGGGAATCATGATGCCCGCGAGGAAGACCAGCAGGATCGTGCTGCGTCCCTTGAAGACCAGCACTTCGAGTGCGTATCCCGCGGCTGTGCCGAGAAGCACGAGGAGGATCAGCGACGGGAACGTGACGAGCACGGAGTTCACGACCGTCGTGCTGAGATTCGCTGTCTCCCATCCCGTGACGTAGTTGTCCCACCGCCAGATCTCGGGCATGGCGTACGAGGGGTTGTTGAGGAAGTCGCTGTTGGACTTCAGCGAGTTGATGAACATCCAGAACAGCGGGTAGGCCGTCATGAGGATGAGGGCCGCGATCGTGAGCAGCGTCGGAATCCGACGCAATCCACGCACGAGCGAAGGGCCGGGGCCGCCTGTATGCCGCCGCGGAGCACGGGGGGACGAAACGGCGACGGTATCGAGAGTGGAGGTCATGTCGGCGCCTTTCAGATCGTGGCGTCGCGGCGCGACGAACGGAAGATGAACAGGGTGACGATCAGGCACATCATCGTCAACAGGAGCGCGACGGTCGAGCCGTAGCCGTAGTCGCTGTATTGGAACGCGGTCCGGTACATGTACAGGGTCAGCGGAGTCGTCGAGCTGCCAGGACCGCCCGCGGTCAGAGCGAACACCGAATCGAAGACCTTGATCGTGCCGTTGACGCTGAAGATGATCGAGGCGAAGAGGATCGGCAGGGACATGGGCAGGACGATGTGCCGGAAGAGGCGGACGCCGCTGGCGCCATCGAGTCGCGCGGATTCGATGATCTCGTCAGGAATGTCGAGCAGGCCGGAAAAGATGAGGATGCCGTAGAACCCGATCGAGCGCCACACATCCATGATGACGATCACGACGAATGCTGTGCCGCCCCCGCCGAGCCAGTCGACGCCACTGAGGCCGACGTTGACCAGGAGCTCATTGACGAGACCGTCGTCCGGCGCGGACTGGAAGAGCTTCTGGTAGAGCAACGAGACGGCGACGGTCGGCAGGACGACCGGGAAGAACACGAGCGTGCGCACGAGAGTCGACGACCTGCGCAGCACGAAGTGATAGAGCAGCGCGAGGCCGTAGCCCAGTACGACCTGGAAGGCCGTCACGAGCACCGCGTACCGGATCGTGAACCAGAACGCCTCCCAGACGGCCGGATCGGAGAAGAGCCGTGCGAAGTTGTCGAGTCCGGCGAACTGGAACCCGGAGAGAGGTGTGCCGTCGAAGAACGTCAGGAACAGGGACCAGACGACGGGTACCAGCATGATCAGCGTATAGACGAGCAACGCGGGCACCAGCAGGAGGACGATCGCCTTGCGGTCACCGAAGATCGACTTCATCGAGGGGGCCTTTCCAGGGTGAGTGGGACGTGTGCGAGGCGAACCCGCCGACGTCCGCGAGAAGTATCGAGTGCGAGGTGCCCCGCCGCAGAGACGACGGGGCACCTGTGGATCACGGGTTGTCGATGGCGTCCTGCACCATGCTCATGAACTCGTCCGGCGTGAGCTGACCGGTGACGAGCAGCGCGGCGTTCGTCGACGAGATCTGGCTCGCCTTGGCGTTGAACAGCGCCTCGAACCACAGCACGCTGTCAGTGCTCTCGGCGATCGTATCGGCGACCTTCTGCGAGATCTCGGGCAGGTCGGCCTCCTCATCGGCGACGAAACCGGTGATCTGGCCCTGCTTGAGTGCTTCGTTGCCGTAGTTCTCGGCGATGCAGCCGAGCCATCCGGCCACACCGTCGGAGTAGCTTTCCGAGCTGAACGTGGCAGGCAGGCCCACATTCGCCGGATACTGGTCGATCGATCCGGCTCCGCCTTCGACGGCGGGGAACGGGAAGAAGCTCATGTTCTCGGCGCCGACCTCATTGCCCTCGCCGTTGATGTTGCCGAGGATCCAGCTTCCCATGTAGATCATCGGCGACTTCCCGGTGAGGAACAGGTTGTACGAGCCGTCGATGTCGAGCGATGTCACGTTGTCCCCGAAGTAGCCCTCAGCACCGAGACCGGCTATGGCCTCGGCGGCCTCGACGTACTCGGGGTCCGTCAGCTTCGCTTCACCGTCGGCGACCTTCTGCATCGCGTCGGGCCCGAGGTCGCGGAAGATGTACGTCGAGAGAAGACGCGTGATGGGCCATCCCTGCTCACCCGAGGCCGAGAGCGGCGTCAGCCCCGCGGCCTTCGCTTCCGCAGCGACAGTGAGGAGGTCGTCCCATGTCTCGGGGACCTCCCAGCCGTTCTCCTCGAAGATCTGAGTGTTGTACCAGATGCCCTCGATGTTGTACTGGAAGGGCAGGAAGTTGAAACCGCCGCCGTAGAGCTTCTCGATCGTGGAGACGGCACCGGGAGCGATCTTGTCGCGGACCCCGAGGTCAGTCAGTGCCTTGTCGAAATCGACCAGCACATCCGCCTCGGCGAGCTTCGCGCCCTCAGCCGGGTTGCCGCCGGCCGAGAACATGGGCGGAAGGCCCCCCTGGCTGGCGAGGAGCTGGATCTGCGAGTCGAGTTCTGCCTGAGGCATCGAACTGACTTCGAGGGGGAGGGTCTCATCCTCGGCCTTGCAATCACCGGCGGCGAGCGCGTCGAGCACAGGTTCGGTGGTGGTGTTCTCGGAGTTCTTGAGGAACTCCATGGACGAGGGCTCTGCTCCGCCGCTGCCGCCGGCGCAGCCTGCGAGGACGAGGGCGCCGGCACCGAGCAGTGCGGCCGCGCCGATGAGCGCCTTACGGGGGCGCCGCCGTGGTGCTGTGAACACATTTCCTCCTTGAAAGTGGAATCTCCTTATTGAGACGTTTCAATTGGATGCTAGATCCGTGGCAAGCCAATGTCAATCGGGAAAATCGCCACGGTGGCGGAACGGCAGCCGTGCTGCGCGGTGGTGGCACAGGCGAGATGCCTCTCGGGTAGGGTGGATCAGGTTGAAACGTCACAATTTGATCACAAGACAGCCGGGGGCGTTCTCGATCGGCGCGGACGGTCGCGGTCGCGAGCGCGCCTGCGGGCAGAGAGGACTGCGGAGGCTTTGAAACGTTCTAGCGACAACGCTGTGCGGGCCGCCTGCTCCTGTACAGTGGCGTTCAATCTGTGAGTCACGCGAGTGGAGGGGGCCGCCGAATGTCCAGGGTCGGCATCCGCGACGTCGCGGCGCTCGCAAATGTAGCCGTCGGAACGGTCTCCAACTTCCTCAACCACCCGGACCGGGTGTCCGCTGACAAGGCTCAGCGCATTCAGTTCGCGATCGACTCACTGGGTTTCGTGCCGAGCAGTGCCGGTCGTCAACTGCGACTCGGTGTCTCGAGTGTGATCGGCTATCTCGCGCCAGACGTGAGCAACCCCTATTTCGCCGAGATCGCCGAGGGCGTCGAGCGACGCGCTGACGAGCGTGGAGTCACCGTGTTCCTGGCGAACTCCCATCGCAGCCGGGATCGCGAGGACGCATACCTCAGGGTGTTCGAGCAGCACCGGGTGCAGGGGCTTCTGGTCTCATCGCACCTTCCCGTGGAGGAGCGCCTCGCTCAGGTGCGCAAGCGTGGCACTCCATCCGTTCTGATCGGCCAGAAGGGACGCTCGGACGAACAGCCGTCCGTGTCGTTGGACGACGTCTCGGGCGGCCGGAAGGCCTTGGAGCACCTGCTCGACGTCGGGTGCCGCAGGATCGCCTATGTCGGTGGTCCGCTGGGCATTCCTCAGGTCGCGGATCGCCTCGCCGGTGCGAGCGAGGCCGTGCGCCTGTTCGGTGCAGCGACGATCGAAGTCATCGACATGCCCGACCGTACCGTTCGCGGAGGCCGTGAGGTGGGGGCCGCGTTGCTGGCCCGACCGCCGGAGCTCCGCCCCGACGGGATATTCGCCGTCAATGATCTTCTCGCGTTGGGCATCATGCAGGTGCTGGTGCAGGGCGGCGTCGACATTCCGCGCCAGACGGCGATCATCGGATACGACGACAACGAGTTTGCCGAGGTGTCGCTCATCCCGCTCACCAGCGTGAGCGGCAGACACGACAGTTTCGGCGGCACGGTGGTCGATCTGCTCTTCGACACCATCGAAGGACGCGCGATCGCTGATCCCCACCACATGTTCGAACCCGACCTCGTCATCCGCGCCAGCACGGAAGGATTCGGCCGAGCATGACCGTCAGCGTCAGGGAGGTCGCCGCCCACGCGGGCGTCTCGGTGGGTACCGTCTCCAACGTCCTGAACCATCGCGAGCGTGTGGCCCCGGAATCCGTGCGGCGGGTTAACGAGGCGATCGAGGCCCTCGGTTACGTGCGCAACGATGCTGCCAGGCAGCTGAGGGCTGGGCAGAGCACGACGGTCGGTCTCGTCGTGCTGGATGTCCGGAACCCGTTCTTCACCGAGATGGCTCGAGGCGCGGAGCAGGAGGCCGAGCGGCATGATCTCGCAGTCATCCTCGGCAACAGCGACGAGGACGAGTCGCGTGAGTCGCGCTATTTGGATCTGTTCGAGCAGCAACGGGTGCGCGGAGTCCTGATCTCTCCCTACGGAGAGGTCGGTCCCCGACTGCAGCGGTTGCGTGAGCGAGGCACTCCGGCCGTGCTGGTGGACAGACGAAGCGCCGATGGCGTGTTCAGCTCGGTGTCCGTCGATGACGAGAAGGGCGGGTGGCTGGCCGGCACGCACCTGATCGAGCGCAGCCGACGCCGTCTGATGTTCGTCGGCGGCCCGGCCGACCTGCGGCAGATCGAGGACCGACGCCGTGGCGTCGAGCGTGCGGTGCGTGAACGCTCCGGTGTCACGCTCGAGGTCTTCGCGACATCCGCGATGCAGGTCGCCGACGGTCGCGCCGTCGGCGAGGAGATCGCCGCCAGAAAGGCGTCGGAACGACCGGACGGGGTGTTCGCCGGCAACGACCTGCTCGCTCTCGGCGTGCTGCAGGGTCTGCTCCAGTCGCCCGGGCTGAGGGTGCCGGAGGACGTCGCGCTCATCGGGTTCGATGACATCGACTTCGCGGCGGCGGCCGTGGTCCCGCTCAGCTCCGTGCGTCAGCCGAGCAGGATCATGGGCGAGACCGCTCTGCGGCTCCTGCTCGACGAGGAGGCGGATCCTGGTCGGCCCGTGCAACAGGTCGTGTTCGAACCCGAATTGGTGGTCAGGGCGTCGACCGGGCGATGAACTTCTGACGTCCCTCGCTCCATACGACTCTGCCGAAGCTCAGAACTCGGTCACCGTCGCGCGATCCTCGAGGAACGCGATCATGTTCAGCACCAGGAAGTTCCAGTTCTGGAAGTTCCTGGTCATGATTGCCTCGCCTGTGTCGGGGTTGTAGAACTCGTGGAGCGACCCGGTGGTCTCGAGATCGCGGCCGAACAGGGCGACGGTCTCTTCGGCGATCTCGCGGGCATCGTCGAGGAAGCCGTACTTCTGCAGCCCACGGAAGACCAGGTAGTTGCTGATTCCCCAGACCGGTCCGAGCCAGTTGGACGGATTGTTCGACGCGCGCAGGTTGTAGGCCTTCTCGAGGCGAGAAAGGGTGCGGACACCGTAATTCGCGCGGAATGTGCGGGCGTCCTGCAGGCGCTGCCGCATCCGCTCCGCCTGCTCTTGCGATGCGATTCCCGCCCACATCGGGAGGAAGCTCGACCAGTTGTCCACACGAAGAAGCAACGAGGACCAGGACCGCGGCGCGCCGCTGTGCAGCCAATCCTCTGAGTCGATCTCCCGGAAGGCGAGGTCGGCGCTGTAGTACGTGCCGTCGCGCTCATCCCAGAGGTGCTCGTTGATGGCGTCGGCGAGGTCCTGTGCGCGCCCGCGCCAGACGTTGGCCTCCTGCAGACGATCGACGTCCTCGAGCAGAGACCCGTATGCGAGCAGCTCACGATACAACAGGCAGTTGAGGTAGATCGATGCGGTGCTGCGGTCGGGACGGTAGTAGACGGACGGGTCGTTGTCGACGCCGATGGCGAAGTCGGTCTGCCAATAGGCCAGACCGGTCTCGGCATGGATGTGACTCTCGAGATAGCGGTGGAGGAACCGTTCGATCGTCGGGAGGTCGTCGCGGATCCACTCGGTGGTTCCACGGCGGCGACTGAGCAGTGCGGTCTGCTGAGCGATGATCGGCTTGTGCATGTTCTGCGAGAACCCGGCTGCACGGCTCGGGTCCCCGTGCAGAAGCGGTCCTTCCGGCTTGAGCAGCAGTGGCATGACACCGTCTTCGTCGGTGTGTGCGAGGAAGTTGCGTATCGTGCCTTCCTCGTAGGCGCCGAACCGACCGGTCTGCCCTGATTCGAGTTCGACCTGTCCGAGCACGACGCTGATGAACCAGGAATCCCAGTCCCACAGCGCCGCCGAGTAGTACGGGGAGTCTGGCGAACTGGGCACGGTGTACGGATGGGTGAGGACGCCGCTCGGCTCCCGGGTCATCTGCACGGCGTGCTCGAGGATGTGCGTACGCAGTCGGTGCTTCCAGTTGTCGATCATTCGTGCTGTTCCTCTGCGGGGAGCTGGATTCGGGTGAAGGATGCGGGCGGCAGGATGAGCGCGATGGTCTCGTCTTCGACGACGAGGCGCACGGAACGCTCGGCGGTGTCGATGTTCGCGGCGAGAATCGCACCGCCCTCAGGAGTGCGGCTGCCCAGCGCCCATACGAACCCGTCGGGACTGGGGCCGGAGATCAGTTCGGCGGTGTCATCGGCGGCGAGATCGAGCAGTTCGCGGACAGCCGCGAGAACAGGCAGATCGGTCCCGTCCGTGTTACGCACCCCGCGCGGGCCCCATTCCTCGAACCACACAACGGTCGCGACTCCAGGTCGAGCCAGTGCAGCGGCGCTGGCGATCACCCACGCGGCGAGCTCTGCGGCGCGCTGTCGTGGATCGTCGACCCCGGTGAACTGCGCGCCGTATCCCTCGGCGAGATCGATCCGGCTCGGCGCGGGCTGCGGGCCGGTCGCGACGTCGTTGAATCGGGGTGCCAGAGCGACGGGTCCGATGTGGACGGGCAGCCCGGCGGCGCGCTCGATCATCTCGTCCGCGATGAGCCGCTGGATCGCGATGGACTCGACCAGCTGCTCCGTGTCGCGCGAGTGGAACAGGGGAGTGAGGGTGACGACGAGTCCGTCGAGGTCGTCCGGGAGGCGGTGGAACTCGCGGTTCATCTCGGTGAAGTGCGAGCGGCTGCCTCCGACGACGGGTATCTCCCGCCCCGCAGAGGCCAGGGCGCTGCGCAACAGCGCAGTGCTCGCGGCATCCGATACATGACGGGCGTCCCCGACCGCGTGGAATGCGGCGATGCGCACGACGGGCCGCCCATCGAGCGCGGCGACCGCCCGTGCGACCTCGTCGGGTGCTTCAGGATCGAGCACCAGTCGCACGTCGAGATGCTGGCCGGTGGCCGCCGCGCGTTCGAGAGCCGCGTGCCAGTTGGTGCTGGCCAGATCCAGTTCGACGAGCAGCTCAGGGCCGAGCGGTGCGAATGCCGGTGCAGGGTCGGGCGCCGACGACGCCGCGACGCCGATGGACGGGAATCGCCCGCCCCCGCTGAGCCGGATGACGGCATCGCAGGGTTCGGCATCGTGTGAGTCGGTGTCCGCCTGTGCCGTGATGTGCACAGATTGCGTGATGTGCTCGCCTGCGGCGACCGAGTAGGGAAAGGGCAGGGAGAGTGGACGGTTGTACGTCTTGTACGAGGCGTCGGTCCAGTTGCGCTGGTCCTCCATCTCGAACACGTCTCCGTCGAAGCGGACGCTGATCAGGGTGTCCTCGTCAGACCACTCCAGCTCAGAGATTTCAGTCATGGGCTGGTGCGGGCTGATCCGGAGCGGGAATCGGCTGTGCTCGGTCGTTCCGTCGGCACGACCGACGACGACTTCCTGGCCGGCGATCAGAGGGGGATGCAGTACGACGAGGCCGATGCGATTCGTCAGAAAGGACTGGGCAGCCTGCAGGTCCATGCCGATCGTGATGCCGCCGTCGACGAGCTCGACGCGAACGCTGCCGATGAAGGCCGCGGGCTCGTCGGAACGGACGGCGAGTTCAAGAACATCACCGTCTGCGACCACGGAATCGACGAGGAGCGGAACGGTGTTCCAGTCGTGGTCGCGGATCACAGCGCGAACGCTGCGCAGCACACGACGCCCCCGCCAGCGCAGCGCGGCGATCTCATCGTCGCGTCTCTCGAAGCTCCAGTCCCCGAGCCTCCGGAAGTCGCGTTCAGCACGATTCCAGGTCACAGCATCTCCACCTTCGTTCTCGTTCAGCGTCTCGTGACGCCGACGGGGCCGGGCTCGACCGACTCGCGTCGATGCGCGAGTGCGAGACACAGCATGATGCCGCCGGCGCTCACAGCGTCGTCATGCCCCCGTCGACCGCGAACAGTGCTCCGGTGGCGAACTCGCCGTCGGCGCTGGCGAGGAACACCATGATGCCTTCCACATCGGCCGGGCTACCGGCACGGCCGAGCGGAATGCGCCCGACGATCGCCGCGCGCGATTCAGGATCGTCGGAGATCGTCGAGACGAGCCCGGTCTCGGTGTAGGCGGGCACGACGGTGTTCGCTCGGATGCCGTCACCGGCATATGCTGCGGCGACCGTGCGGGTGAGGCCGTGGATCCCGGCCTTCGACGCGGAGTACGCCGTGAAGTCCTGCCCTTCGCCGTTGAGGCCGGTCGGGCTTCCGGTCAGGATGATCGACCCGCCGCCGGTCGCGAGCATCGCGCGGACCGAGTGCTTCACTGTGAGGAACGTGCCAGTCAGGTTGATGTCGATCGTGCGGCGCCAGACGTCGAGATCGAGATCCGCGGCCTTGGCATCCTGCCCGAACAGCTGCACTCCGGCATTCGCCACGACCACGTCGGGGCTCCATCCGGCGCCGGCGAGGTCGGCGAACGCGGCCTCCACGGATGCCTCATCGGCGATGTCGACGACTGCCGCGCGGGCGGCGTCGCCGATCTCCGCAGCGACGGATGCCGCGGCATCCGCATCTCTGTCGGCGATGATCACTCGGGCGCCCTCGCGAGCAAAGCGCTCGGCGACCGCGCGTCCGATCCCCGCTCCGGCGCCGGTGACGAGTGCCGTCTTCCCCTCGAGGCGGGTCATCTCAGCGCTCGATCTTGTCGAGGTGGAGCATCCGCGCGAGGTTCTTGTCGAGCTCGTCGTCGCGGAAGATCTTCTTCCAATCGTCCTTGATGATGCTCTCCCTGCCGTAGTCCATCGCGATCAGGCACGCGTCGCTGAACGGGTTGTCGCCGCGCAGGCCGTTGGCCAGTGCCACCTGCGTGTGACCGTACAGGATGCTGCGCGCAGCCGCCTCCGGAACGCCCATCGTGTTCACGGCCTCCTGAAGAGCCTCGTTGAGGAGATCGCCGATCATGCAGGCGACGGTCTCGACGAGTGTCGGCTCGAGCTGTGCGAGCTGCTTGATCGTGACCCAGTGCACGTCGATGACCGGGGCGTAGATCGCGCGGACCGTCGCTTCGACGATGGCCTTCTTCGCTTCGTCGTCGCTCTCGATCGCGGCGATGGCGTCTTGCGGGGCGGCGATGCCGCCGAAGGTGTCGGCCCACTGCTCGGGGGTCTCGCGCTGCAGGAAGATCGACGGATGGCACGGATGCGCGACGGCCTGGATGACGTCGTCGCGAGTGGTGAGCAACCCGGCGTAGGCGGCGGCCGGGTCGAGCGTCAGCACGATCGCGCCCGAACGCAGCTGCGGAACCAGTTCGGCCGTGACGGGTCCGAGGGCCAGGTCAGGCACGGCCAGCACGACGATGTCGGCGTCGGCCACGGCTGCGGACGCGTCCGTCAACTCGCGCCCGGCGTCGATCGTGCGCTGCCGACCGGCGGGGGAGTTCTCCACGTACCAGACGGTGTGGTCCGTGTTCGCGAGGTTGTCGGACACGCGCATGCCCATCTTGCCGCCCGCGCCGATGACGGCGATCTTGTGGTTCTCGGTCACAGTGTGCTCCTCAGATGTTCCAGTGTGGCGCGGGTCCATTCCCGCTCGGTTCGTATGGTCGTCTCGGCGTCGTCCTGCCACGGCAGCCAGTGCTCGACGATCTCGTTGATGCCGCGCTCGCGAGGGCGGACGGCCCCGAGAAGATGGGCGTAGTCGTGCAACCCCGATCCCATCGATGCGCCGCTGTAGGTGAATCCGACCCAGCCCGGCTGGCGGGCGAAGGCGAAGTCCTTCACGTGCACGTTCTTGGTGAGTGCGGCGGTCTGCTCGACGCACGTCCTCGGATTCTCCAACCGGGCGACGACGTTCGCCGGATCGAGGCAGATTCCGAGGTGATCGCTGCCGACCACCTCGACGAGACCGACGAGGTCAGCCGTGGCCAGCTGCTCGTACGTCTCGAGCGCGAGCGTGACGCCCGCGGTCTCGTACTCGCGCATCGTGCGGCGCAGCGAGGTCTCGGCCTCGGCCAGCGAAGGACGGGAGTCCGGACCGTAGAGCATGCTGCGCACCAGGCGCGCATCGAAGACCTCGGCGATCGCGAGAAAACGACTCAGGTGCTCGGGGACGATGCCCTTCGTGCCGAGCTCGATCGTGAGACCGAGGTCTCCGGCGGCCTCGGCGGCGTCGCGCAGTTCGGTGTCGGTCATCTGCTCCAGCGGTGCGTAGTCGCAGATCTGGAAGAGGTCGACGCCCTGGGCGCGGGTGTCCTCGAAAGCGCCGATCAGGCTCAAAGGCTGCGGCACGCGGTCGGAGTGCTGCCAGAAGTAGGCGTAGGTGCCGAGTCCGATCATGATCACATTTTGGCAAACCGGTTGACCAATTGCAAGTCTTCTCCTCGCGCTCGGGTAGGTTGAAGCCATGCCCGCATACCCTGGCGAATCGGTCGACGACATCGCGTCCGCGCTGAGTGCGCTGCCCTCTGGGACGCCGGTCTCCGAGGTGGCACGACGTCTGCTCGATCTGTTCACCAGCGGAGCAGTGGCGCCGGGCACGAGGCTGCCCCCGGAGCGGCAGCTCTCCGCGACACTCGGCGTCGGGCGTTCGGCAGTGCGCGAAGCGCTCGCCGCGCTCGAGATTCTCGGGATCGTCGATGTCAGGCCAGGATCCGGCACCTACCTTCGCGGACTGGCGAGCGAACTTCTACCGCAGACGCTGCGCTGGGGGCTGCTCATCGGCGAACGCAACACCGTGCAACTGCTGGAGCTGCGCGAGGGGCTGGAGATCTACGTCGCCCGGCTGGCCGCTGCGCGGTCGGATGCCGCGGTCATCGCTCGGCTTGACGAAGACGTGAAGCGGATGCGCGAGACGGTCGCCGATCTTCCCGCCTTCGCGAAGGCCGATCTCGATTTCCACCACGCGCTCGCCGAGGCTGCCGGCAACGAGACGTTGACCGATCATGTGCACGTCATCCGCTCGCTCCTGCAGGTCTACGCCGATCGCGCGGTGCACGATTCCGCTGAGGCGGAGCGGGCGGTCGCGGAGCACGAGGCGGTGCTGGCGGGAGTGCGCCGAGGTGACGGCGACGCTGCCGCGTCTGCGATGGCCGTGCACATGGCGACGGCGACAGCGCGGCTGCTGGCCGACTCGCAGGAGTGAGAACGGCCGGTTCGTGACACTCGTTCCGACCGGTTATGATGGAGGAGCGCATCCGTGCTTTCGAGTCGGATGTCTGGAGACGTCGCATAGTCCGGCCTAGTGCACCACCCTGCTAAGGTGGAGACCTCGCAAGGGGTCCAGGGGTTCAAATCCCCTCGTCTCCGCCACAAAATACCTGTTCAGCAGTCAGGCCCGAAGCCGCTGCGATCCCAGTCCGAAGCGTCTCAGGATGCCGCCATGCAGATGACGATGGCGATACTCGTCCCGCCGATCACGACCGTGAACAAGGTGAGTGCGAAGGGGAGACGCGAGTCGGGCATCGGAGCTCTGTCACCGTCCCGCTCGAGTGCGCGAGTAGTGCTCCGGTAGCGCCGGCGCGCGGCGGCCCACAGGCCGGCGGATGCGATGATGCCGGCAACGCCACCGAGAGCCCACCATCCGCTCCCGAACGCCTCTGGCAGGATCCGCATCGCGACCAGCGAGCCGACACTGAGGGCGAGGCAAGTGCGGCGCCACCCGAGCTCGGTGCGCTCAGGCTGCAGGCCGGGGTCGAACAGCGACGTCATCGTGGTCTCGTCAGCGCAGCAGGATCGCGAGGACGACGAGCACGCCGGCGACCGTGACCGCGGTTCCGAGTATCGCGCCGAGCAGCGAACCCGGCAGAGGCTGTGCGCGGCGTAGGGCTCTCTCGGTGCGCGCCCACTCGACCCAGGCGAGCGAGGGGACGAGGATGCCGGCTATGGCGAGCGCAAGGGACGCTGCCAGACGCAGCTCGGGTTGCAGGTCGAGACCCAGGACCTCGAGGGCGACACCGCCCGCGATGAGCGCGAGCGAGGTTCGGATCCACGCGAGGAAGGTCCGCTCGTTCGCCAGGGTGAAACGGGCATCCGGCTCACCGCCGTGCCTGTACACGACCGACGGGAAGCGGCGCCCGTTGCCTCCGGGCGTGCTCACAGTGCGACCGTCCGGAACCCGCTGTTGCCCATCGACGAGTCCGGAGTGTTCTGCGAACGCGCCGAATTGCGGTACCTGTTGCAGTACGAGATATGGCACAGGTAGCTCCCGCCGCGCAGCACCCGGGCCTGGCCTCGATCCGGCCCCGTTGGCGCGGCTGCGGGCGAACGGCCGTAGTAGTTCGGATCGAACCAGTCCTGGCACCACTCCCACACGTTGCCCACCGACTGCCACAGGCCGTATCCGTTCGGCTCGAAGGTCCGCGCAGGGGCCGTCGTCAGGAACCCGTCCTCCGCCGTGTTCACCCGGGGGAAGTCGCCCTGCCAGATGTTCGCGCGCCAGCCTCCGGCATCCACTTCGGCATCCCCCCACGGGTACTTCGCGCCATCGATGCCGCCGCGGGCCGCGTACTCCCATTCGGCCTCGGAGGGCAGGCGCCTCCCAGCCCATTCGGCGTATGCATTCGCGTCATTCCAGCTGACGTGCACCACGGGGTGGTCTCCCCGCCCATCGATCGACGAGTCGCGCCCGCCCGGATGGCGCCAGTCCGCCCCACGTACCCCGAGCCACCACGGTGTGCCGGACGGGACGCCGACGATGTCCTCCTCGGGCGCCGTCAGCGCGAGGTGGAACACCGCGGAGTAGCCGAAAGCCTCCGCCTCGGTGGTGTAACCGGTGGCATCGATGAAACGGGCGAATGCATCGTTGGTGACGGCGGTCGTGTCGATCGAGAATCCCGGGAGCGTCACAGGATGCCGCGGCACCTCCCCGTCCGCCGGGTTGAGGTTTCCGGAGGAATCCCCCATCGTGAACGTGCCGGCGGGGATCACAGCCTGCTCCAGGTCATGCGACCCCGCGCTCGATGCGCGCAGAGTCTCGCGTGACGGCATCCCGAGCGCGACGAACTGCTCGCGTCCCGGTGCCCCGCATGTGCAGCCGGGGCCGCACCCCGCATCGGATGTCATGACACTCCTCGCACTCCAGTTCGGTGGTCGCCCGCCAGCCTATCCCGAGTCCGCGGCCTCGATGCCACTGGTCTGAAACGATCCGTCGATGACTTGACTCAATCGATTGAACAACCTAATCTCAGCACCATGGGTCGACCCACGCTGAAAGACGTCGCCGCGCGAGCCGGGGTGTCGGCATCGGCCGTGTCGTACGCGCTCAACGACGCCAGCACCGTTCGCCTCGCGGAGGCGACCAAGCAACGCGTGCGTCAGGCGGCCCGTGAGCTCGGGTATGTCCCGAACGGAGTGGCGCGGTCGCTGCAGGCGCGCGCGAGCCGGACGATCGGTGTGATCCTCGGCAAGGCGTTGACGCTCGCGCGCTACGCCTCGATCGTGGACGGGCTGGCGCGTGGCCTGAGGACCGAGGGCTTCCGGATCTCGCTGCTCGAGGAAGCGGACGCGCTCCGCGGAATCGACGATGTGCGCGCCGGCACGCTGGATGGGCTCATCTTCATCGGTCACGACGACCAGGGAGTGCCGAGTGCGCTGCGTGACGCGATCGCGGAGTTCCGCATCGCATTCGTCGCCGTCGATTGCGGCTCCGGAGCTGAGCAGGAGCGCTACCCGACTGTCGATTTCGACTACGGCGAGGGGGTGCGCCAGAGCCTCGCCTTTCTGGACGGTGTCGACAGGCTCGTCTACATCCGGCCCGGTATCGATTCGTCCGCCGAGCAGGCGCGTGCGCGGGCGATCGAGGAAGCAGCGGGAGCTTCTGCGCTCGAGGTGCACACGCTCACGACGGATGTCACCCTCGGAACGATCGCACGATTCGACGCCGGTGACGCGGACAGATCGCACCATCACACCCTTATCCGGCAGCTCGGCGAGATTCTTGCGAGCTGGGCCGGTGTGCCGGCTCGAAGCGCCGTCCTGTGCGCGTGGGGCACCGATGCGGAGGCGGCATACCGGACCGCGTCGATGCACGCACCGGGCACCCAGGTCGTCGCGCTCGCCGCAGGCTCGCTCTCACCCGGACTCTGGCCGGGGCTCGTCTACTCGCGCCTTCCGCTTGAAGAAGGCGGGAGGTCGGCTGCACGACTCATCGTGGCCGCTGCCCGCGGAGAAGACGGCGCGGACGCACGCGCACACCTCATGCTCGCCCCTTCGCTGCAGCACGAGCGCTGACGAGCATCCCGACACTCCACCACGATGATCGACGAACGAGAGCCCGCACGATGACCCGACCCAACATCATCTTCATCATGTCCGATGACCATGCCGCGCACGCCATCTCGGCCTATGGCAGTCGTGTCAACGTGACGCCTCACCTGGACCGCATCGCCGACGAGGGGATGCGGCTCGACGCGGTGTATTGCACGAACTCGATCTGCAGTCCTTCCCGCGCGTCGATCCTTACGGGAACGTACAGCCATGTGAACGGCGTCTCCTCGATCTGGACCGAGATGGACTACCGGGTCCCCACATTCGTCGAGGTACTGGGACAGTCTGGATACAAGACCGCGATGTTCGGAAAGTGGCATTTGGGCGAGCACGGAGAATCTCTGCCGCGAGATTTCGATGCCTGGAAGATCTTCCCCGGCCAGGGCGAATACATCGATCCGCCGATGATCGATGAGAGCGGCACGAGTGTCATGCGCGGCTACGCGACGGACATCATCACCGACCTCTCGACCGAGTGGATCGACAGCCTCGACGGCGAGCCGTTCTGCATGATGGTGCACCACAAAGCGCCGCACCGGCCGTGGGTTCCCGACGAGAAGCACAAGCATCTCTATGCCGACGGCGACATCCCCGAGCCGGAGACGTTCTTCGATGACAACGCGTCGCGCAGCAAGGCGGTCCGCGGCGTGCACATGACGATCGCCGACGACATGGGCGTCGACGACCTGAAGACCGAGATTCCAGAGCACCTGCGCGGCGACGAGAACAGGGCGGCGCGGATGAGCTGGAAGTATCAGATCTACATGAGGGACTACCTGCAGTGCATCCAATCCATCGACGACAACGTGGGGCGTCTTCTCGACCATCTGGACGAGCGCGGCCTTGCCGAGAACACTCTCGTCGTCTACACCTCGGATCAGGGCTTCTTCCTCGGCGACCATGGCTGGTTCGACAAACGGCTGATGTTCGATCAGTCGCTCCAGATGCCGATGCTGATGCGCTGGCCGGCGGAGATCGCGCCGGGCAGCCGCAGCGAGGCGATCATCACCAACGTCGACTTCGCCGCGACATTCCTGGACGCGTGCGGCATCGACGCGAATGATGCGCTCCCCACCTCGCAGGGGCGGAGCTTCCTGCCGATCCTGCGGGGCGAGACCATAGAGGACTGGGCAGATGCTGCCTATTACCGCTACTGGGAGCACGACGACCCCATCCACAGCGCACCGGCGCACTACGGCATTCGCACCGCCGACCACAAACTCATCTACTACTACGGCGCCGGTCTCGGTGCGCCCGGGGCATCCGGCGCCGTCTTCGAGCCGGAATGGGAACTCTACGACCTGCGAGTAGACCCCGAGGAGTGCCAGAACGTCGCCGCCGACCCCGTGTACGCCGAGGTGCGCGCCGCGCTTGAAGTGAAGCTCTCGGAGTACCAGAAGCGTTACGCCGATCAGCCGTACACAGGACCTGCCACGCCTCGACCCGAGTGGGGACCCCACGACGCGGCCGCCGTCAAGCGTGTCGGTGATCTGTTCGCTCGCATCCGTGCGGAGCAGTGAGGTTCGAGGCGGAAACCCGCCCCTAGGCGATCGTGATGAGGACGCGGGCGTACCGGACCAGCGGCGGCTGGTCGTCGACGCGGACATCGCGCGCTTCGAGGATGAGATGCACTTCGCGGCCTGGTTCAAGCGCTCCCGCGAGCGAGAACTGCGTGCCCGCCGATCCGGGTTCGGTGAAGGCACCGGATGCGTCGCCGTCCCCCGCGTCGGTGTCCTCGCGCCACAGAAGACGGACCTCGTCTCCATCGGGGTCGGAGACGACGGCCTCCAGGGTCACGGTCGCACCAGGGCGGGCGGCGAGCGCTGCGGGAGTGACCAGATGAATGTCGGGAGCGTGGTTCGCCGCTGCGAGATCCGAGGTCGTCGACCAGCGAAGGCGTGCGGCGAAGTCCCGCTGAGCGTCCGGGAACCATCTGGCCGCGGTGTACGAGGCGGATCGGGCGCCCGTGTCGTCCCGGTCCGTCGCGAGGCTCGCGAGGAACTCGTTCGCCCGGTCAGGATTGGGCTTCTGCCGGCCGCCCCAGCCTCCCCAGTGGGGAGCTTCGAAAGCACGCAGGCCGTTGCCGATCAGATTCAGGAAGTTCGTCGTGTCGCCTTCGGACACCCACGATCCGGGCTCTTGGAGGGGGGTGAAGACGTGGTACCCCTCGGCGCGGAGCTCCGCTTCGCTTCGACGGGTGCCGAAGTAGTCATTGTGGTCGCCGGGCATGGTGCGGCCGTCCCCCCATACGCGATAGTGCCCGCCCAGCGGGCCCGCCGGAAGGACCTTCGCCTCATGCCAGGACGACGACAGGAATCGTGCGCCGTCCGCGGTCGCCACGGAGCGCGCCGCATACCCCCACATCCGCGTCGCGACCTCGCGGACCTCGACCTTCGGCCAGTTCGGCGCGATGTAGTCCTCGTAGGTGTCGTCCTGTGAAGCGAACTTCGTCACGATGACCCGGCGGCTGAGGCGATCTCGCACTGCCGGCCAGTCGGATGACGACCCGAAGCGCTCTTCCAGAGTTCGCAGCGCTCGAGAGAGCGTCGCCGGTCCCGCCCACAACTGCACGAACACCGGGCGGGGATCGTCATCGAGGATCCGTTCGACGATCAGATCCGCTCCGGCCGACGGTGTGCGGTCATCGCCCTCGAAGTCGACGTTGCCGATGCGGATCACCGAGCGCAATTGATCTGCGCTCGGGTAGCGCGCGTCGTGGACTCGCAGGTTGTCGTGGACCTCGGCGTACCGATCGATGACATCGTGGATGAAGACGTCGTCCTCGCCCCAGCGCCATGACGTCTGCGGTTCGGTGTACTCGCGGTCGGGGTGGAAGAAACACGTGCCTTGGCCGTCGCCGCGCCAATGGAACTGAGATCCTGCGTAGATCAATCCCTGAATCTCGATCTCGTTGGCATACAGAAGCAGACGTACGAGTGAGTTCGCATCGTCGATCTCCGGGTCGGTCGTGATGATCGTGCGAGGGAGAGCGGGAGCAGTCATCAGGTGCCCGTCCGTGCGGCGGCGAGATCCGCGTCCAGTGCTCGCAGAGCATCCGCCGGTACTCCGGCTCTGGTCGCCATCGAAATGAGACTCGCGCCTGGTGCCAGCCCGAGGATCTCGGTACGCGCGATGTCGGGTGCGTGCCGCTCCACAACCGACCGGAACCGCGGTTCGTACAGCAGATCGTCGAGCGGGAGATCGAGCAGATCCAGCGCCGTCAGCTCGTCCTCGCGGGGCAGCGGTACGAGATTGCGCTCTGCACGTTCCCGGTGCGCTCGCGCGCGCAAGTGCGTCACGTCGACGGGCCCCTCTGCGGGCAGCCCGAGCCGCGCGTACTGACTGCCCGGTGCATCACCACGTCGCATGAGGTTGACGAGCAGCTCGGCCATCTGCAACTCGACCTCATCGTCGACGAGCGGGTGCAGCTGGCGAGGATCGGAGTCCAGGTCGAAGAGCAACGTGCCATGCTGCCACGAGTTGAACCATACGGCGGATGTCTCGGTGCGCATCGTCCGCAGCCCCTTCGTGAAGGTGAACGGCTCCGCCGGCTCCCAATCCCGGAGCTCGGCGGCCGAGAAGCGTGCTCTCATGTGGGTGGGCATGAGGGTGAACTCTTCGAGCGGCGCGTTGCTGACGTCGTCTGCCGCCCGCATGTATATATATCGTCCGTCCGTCACGTTCACATGCCCCCCGTAGACGCCGAACAGCGCGCCATCATGCCCATCCGCGTGGGCGGTGAGCGGCTGACCGATCATGTCGGGAGTCGACTCGACGCCGAAGAAGTCGAGGAGGGTGAGCGGAATGTCGACGGTCTGGGCCAGGCGTTCGTCTCGGATGCCGCGGGCTCCTGTACGCGGGTCCCACAGGAACATCGGCACATGAACGAGCTCGTTGAACCAGGGCGTGATGCCCTTGGCCCACCAGCCGTGCTCTCCCAACAGGAACCCGTGGTCCGTGTTGACGATCAGCATCGTGTCGTCCCAGAGCCCGTGCTCATCCATCGCGTCGAGTACGCGGCCGAGGGAGTGATCGCACATGTCGAGCAGAGCGAGGTATTCGGCGCGCACGCGATCCACCTCCTCCTCGCTTTCGAGCACACGACGATAGGCGGGCCAGTCGTTGGTCGCTTCGCCCTGGATGCTGCGCCCCTCGCGGAAGCGCTCGGGTGCGAAGAACGGCTCGTGCGGGTCGAACAGCTCGATCTGCAGCATCCAGTCATCGGCTGCCGCGTTGGTTGTGATGAAGTCGATGCCGGCATCGACGGTGCGGGTCTGGGAGTGCTCCTTCTCGCTCTGCATGTACCTGCGGTTCACGGCATCCTGAGCGCGCATGCGCACGACGGGTGAGGTGCGGGTGTCGGTGGCACCGACGACGCCCTTCCACGGGTCGCCCTCCTGTCCACGTGAGAACTCCCACGTCGTATACCGCGTGTGGTACGTCGCGCCGCCGTCCTCCCAGTAGTGCGTGTGATCGGAGGCGAGATGCGTATGGATCCCGTGCTCCGCCAGAAGTGCAGGAACGGAATCGTCGAAGGGCTCGAGCGGCCCCCAACTGCGATGCAGGAAGTTCTGGCGACCCGTGTGCAGCTCGCGTCGAGCGGGCATGCACGGCATGGACCCGGCATAGAACTTCTCGAACGTGACGGTGCGGGCAGCGAGGCGCGCGAAGTTCGGCAGGTGAGGAGCAACGTCCGCATACGGAGCCACCATGTGGCGGTTGAGGCTGTCGAACATCAGATTGATCGCGCGCATGCTCAGCGGGCTCCTTCCTGGGTGACGAGGACGTGATCGCTGGGTTCGTAGCCCAGGCGCCACGCGCCGAACCAGACGGAGTCATTCTCCGCGACCACCACCGGCCCGGAGTACAGATGCCAGCGCCGACCGTCCGGAGTCGGCGAGCCGGATGCCCGTTCGATGTCCGACAGATCCCCGAGAGGACCGGGAGGGTCCGCCGTCCATGCGATGGACGCGCCCTCGGTGGCGACCGTCGCGACGTAGGCTCCCGACTCGGACACCACAACCGGTGCCGCAGTCTTCGGGCTGACGCCCCCGGGGCGCCAGCTCTCGATCAACTCGTGCTCCGGGATGGCGCCCAGATCGCCATACTCGTCCCGCCAGTCCTGCAGGGCTCGGCTCAGCCGATGCTTCGTCGCCTCGTGCACGGGGTCGTCCGCCAGATTGCGCGTCTCGTGCGGATCCTCGACGACGTCGTAGAGCTGCTCCTCCGGACGCGGCACGCTCATCAGCGAGCGTTGCAGGTCCGTGAGGATGTCGGGGTTCTGCCCCTGCGTGAGCATGTCGCCCTCTTCATGTCGCAGGCGTCGCAGGTCGCTCCAGGTGCCCAGGTGATCCGGGTAGTAGTTGTACTGCATGCTCGGCCGGTCGGGATGCACGTTGAGGATGTACCGGTATCTCTCGTCGCGGATGGTCCGGACCGTGTCGTCGGTGGCATCCATCCGATCGCGCGCCGCGTACGCATAGGGGGCAGCAGGCAGCGATTCGCCGCTCGACGAGAGGAGGGGGCGCCCGTGCATGTGCTCGGGCACCTCGATACCGGCGACCTCGAGGATCGTCGGCGCCAGGTCGAGCATCTGGACGACTTCCGAGCGTGAGGTGCCAGGCTCGATTCGTCCTGGCCACCGCGCGATGAGCGGCACACGAACCCCGGCCTCGTTGGCCCATCGCTTCGCCCGCGGGAAGCTCGCTCCGTGATCGCTCCAGAAGACGACGAGGGTATTCTCGGCGAGACCGTCCTCCTCGAGCTGGCCCAAGATGCCGCCGACCCATTCATCCATCGCGGTGACGAGATCGAAGTAGCGTGCCCACGCCTGGCGGAACGTGGGAGTGTCCGGATGGTATGGCGGCAACGGCACCGCTGCAGGATCGTGTCGCTGGTCGTCACTGAGCGTACGAGTGGCGGCTGCGTACGCGTCGTCGCCGTATATGCGCGATTCATGAGTGATGAGGCTGTGGAACGACGCGAAGAACGGCGCGCCGTCCGGCCGGTCGCGCCAATGTGCGGTGGGGGAGCAATCGTCGAACGCGGTCGGTGGGGTCTTCACCTGGAAATCAGTGAACCAGTTGTTCGACGTGTAGTAGCCGGCCTCGCGGAAGTACTCGCTCACGAGCCGGACGGACGCAGGAGGTACCGCTTTTGTGCGCATGTGCATGGTGCCGATGGCCGTGGGATAGCACCCGGTCATGATCGCCGAGCGGGAAGGCGCGCACACGGGCGCCGCAGCGAACGCCTGATCGAACCGCATCCCCGACTGCGCCAACGCGTCGAGGTGGGGAGTGGGGGATTGATCAGCATCGGGCCAAAGGTCGGCGTATGGGCCGATATGGGGGTTGATGTCATGGGTCGAGATCCACAGGATGTTCGGCCGATTCACTGATCCTCCTCGATGTGCATCACGCGGCATTGCGTTAACTACTGAACACTATTTAGTATTACATCGTTGACGCGATGTCGCATCGATTATGTTTCCGAACCCAATGACGACGTAGGAGAACACATGCGCTTTACACCACTCATTCGCCTCGGGGCAGTGGCGACCATCGCCGCAGTAGCGCTCACCGCATGCAGCGCCGGAGATGCCGAACCCGCGGCGTCGGACGATGTGGGAAACGCACCGCTGCTCACGATCGGCTCCCTGCAGGAACCGACGAGCTGGGATCCCGCGCAGGCGAATGAGGGGCACCTCGCGCCGATCTATCAGTCGGTGTACGACACGCTCATCAAGCGCGAACCGGATGGCGAATTGTCACCCATGCTGGCGACTGATTGGACAGTCGCTGACGACGGCCTCTCGCTCGAACTGGATCTGCGTACCGATGTGACTTTCACCGACGGTGAGGCGTTCGATGCCGAGGCGGTCAAGACGAACATCGAGCACTTCCAGAGTGCGAACGGTCCGCTGCAGAGCAACCTGGCCAGTGTTGCGTCCGTCGACATCGTGGACGAAGACACCGTGATGCTCAACCTGGTCTCCCCCGACCCGGACCTTCCGTACAACCTGGCGAACGCGGGCGGCTACATGGGAAGCCCAGCGGCGCTCGGGACGCCCGAAATGGCACTCGTTCCTGTCGGGACGGGTCCGTACACTCTGGATGAGGCGCGTTCCGTCACCGGTTCCACGATCGCGCTGATGCGAAACGACGATTACTGGGGCGATCCGCTGCCGTTCGACGAAGTCGATTTCAAGATCCTCACCGACGAGACCGCGCGGCTCAACGCCCTGACTTCGGGGCAGGTCGACGTCGCAGCGCTCAACCGCGCGGCGTCAGCGCTGCAGGCGAAGTCTGCTGGCTTGAACGCCCCTGACGCATACAGCACTGGGTGGAGCGGCATCCTCTTCTTCGATCGCGACGGTGCGCTTCAGCCCGAACTCTCCGACGTACGCGTCCGCAAGGCGCTCGCGCTCGCGATCGATTCGGAGGCTCTCGTCGACGTCGGCTGGGAAGGGCTCGGATCGCCGACATCGCAGATCTTCGGTCCGCAGACGGAAGGCTTCGATGAGTCGCTCGAGTCCTCGTACGAGTACGACCCCGAGGGCGCGAAGGAGCTGCTCGCCGAAGCCGGCGCGGAGGATCTCGAGATCACGTTACCGATCAGTCCCGTCTTCGAGCCGATCATCTACGACGCGATCGTGCAGAACTGGGAAGACGTCGGTGTGAAGGTGAATCGGATGCAGTGGGGACCGGGCGAGGCGGTTCCCGCGATGCAGCGCGGCGATGTGCCGCTCGCGTTCATGCAATTGGCGCAGCGGTCGGACTGGAACACGACGCAGTTCGTTCTCGCTCCGGAGGCACCGTGGAATCCGCTGGGTTCGAGCGATCCCGAGTTGGACGCGCTGATCGCTTCGTACCCGACCGCCAGTGAATCGGAGCAGGTGACGATCGCGCGCGAGATCAATGAGTGGGTCATCGACAACGTATGGTTCGCTCCCGTCATGCGACCCGACCAGTTCGTGTTCTCCGGCGATTCCGTCGAGTTCGACGTGCAGGTTCAGCAGGCCGTTCCGTCGATCTACAACTACCGCCCTACAGGTGAATGAACTGCGAGGACGACGAATGAGCATTTCATCTGATGCGCCCCCGAACATCGTGTTGATCCTGGCCGATGATCTCGGGTTCTCGGACATCGGCTGCTTCGGTGGCGAAATCCCGACGCCGTATCTCGACGCGCTCGCCGAGGATGGGGTCCGTCTCACGCAGTTCTACAACACCGCTCGTTGTTCGCCTTCGCGGGCGTCGTTGCTCACAGGGCTGCATCCGCACCAGACCGGGGTGGGAATCCTCACGCGCGACGACACGCCCGCAGGTTATCCGGGGACGTTGAACGATCAGTGCGTGACTCTCGCCGAGGTCCTCCGCTCAGCGGGGTATGCGACTCACATGGTCGGGAAATGGCATGTCAGCGGTCGGATCGATGAGCCGAACAGCACGTGGCCGACGCGCCGAGGGTTCGACACCTTCTTCGGAACGCTGGACGGCGGTGGCAGCTATTACACGCCGCCCGCGCTGTACCGCGACGAGCAGCGGGTCGCAGTACCTGACGACTTCTACTACACCGAGGCCGTCGCGAGTTCGGCCGCAGACACGATCAGGGATCACGTGCGGGACCGACCCGACGAGCCGTTCTTCTCGTACGTCGCCTTCACCGCGCCGCACTGGCCGCTCCAAGCGCCGGAATCCGCGGTTGCGCAGCACGCCGGACGGTACGACGCAGGATGGACGCACGCGCGTCGGACGCGAATCGATCGTCAGGAAGAGCTCGGACTCTTCGGTGACGATGAGTTCGTCGAAAGCGATGCTGATCCTCGGGTGCCCGTGTGGGATGACGATCTCGAACAGAGCTGGCAGGCGCGCCGCATGGAGGTCTATGCGGCGCAGGTGGCTCTCATGGATGAGGGGATCGGGCACGTGCTGCGGGCGCTCGACGAGAGCGGAGTCGCGGAGAACACCTGCGTCGTCTTCCTCTCGGACAACGGCGGCTGCGCGGAGGAGATTCCGGTAGGCGGAGGGCCACTGCCTTTCGCACGCACGACGGCCGGTGGCGAACCGATCGCGTTCGGCAACACCAGCGAGGTCTGGCCGGGGGCCGTGAACACGTTCGCCAGTTACGGCCGTGCCTGGGCGAACGTGTCCAACACCCCGTTTCGTGAGTACAAGCACTGGGTACACGAGGGCGGCATCTCGACGCCGTTCATCGTGCGCTGGCCGATTGCGACGCCCACCGTGGCTGCGATCAGAGATCGTCCGCATCAGTTGACCGACATCATGGCCACTTTCGTGGAGATGGCCGGAGCGAACTACCCCGAAGAGCGCGGAGGCTCGCCCGTCGCTCCGCTGGAAGGAGTGAGCATGCTCTCGACGTGGCGAGGAGACGTATCCGCCGACGATCGAACACTCTACTGGGAGCACGAAGGGAACGCCGCGGTCCGTCGCGGTCGGTGGAAGTTGGTGCGGAAGCATCCTGGCGCGTGGGAACTCTACGACATCGCGCTCGACCGTGGCGAGACGACCGATCTCGCACGTGAACAGCGGTCCGTCGTGCGTGAGCTGTCGGATGCGTACGCGGCCTGGAGCGGGCGGGTCGGTGTTCTACCGCGCGAAGTCTGGGAGCCGCTGTACTCGCGTGCGGCCCTGGGCGGGTAAGCAGTTGCAAAACTACTGAACAGTATTTAGTATTACGTCGTCGGGCAAAGTGGCACGGCGATTCCCGAACCAATGACGTTGTAGGAGACCACATGCGTTCCGCACCATTCATCCGTCTTGCGGTGGCGGTAGCCGTCGCCGCGTTGACGCTGACCGCCTGCAGCGCAGGTGGTACCGAGAACGACGAGCCGAGCGGCTCGGAGACCGCACCCCTGCTCACGATCGGCTCCCTTCAAGAGCCGACGAGCTGGGACCCGGCCCAGGCGAACGAGGGCCATCTCGCTCCGATCTTCCAGTCCGTGTACGACACGCTGATCAAGAAGAACCCCGACGGCGAACTCGTCCCGATGCTGGCCACCGAGTGGACGACGAGTGACGACAACCTCTCGCTCACGCTCGACCTGCGCACCGATGTCACCTTCACCGACGGCACGCCCTTCAACGCCGAGGCTGTCAAGGCGAACATCGACCACTTCCAGACGGCCAACGGACCCATGCTGGGCAACCTGTCCAGCGTGGCCAGCGTCGACGTCGTCGATGACGACACCGTCACGTTGAACCTGTCTTCGCCCGATCCCGACCTCCCGGCCAACCTCGCGAACGCTGGTGGGTATATGGGCAGCCCCGCGGCTCTCGCATCACCGGATCTCGCGACCGCACCTGTTGGCTCCGGGCCGTACGTGCTCGACACGAGCAAGACCGTCGTTGGATCCACCATCCTGGTGACGCGAAACGAGGACTACTGGGGCGAAGCGCTCCCATTCGACACAGTCGAGTTCAAGATCCTGACTGACGAGACGGCGCGACTCAACGCACTCACCTCCGGCCAGATCGACTTCGCTTCGCTCAACCGAGCCGCGTCTGCGCTTCAGGCGGAAGCCGCGGGCCTCAACGCTCCCGAACCGTTCTCGGTCAATTGGGGCGGGATCCTGTTCTTCGACCGCGACGGTGCATTGCTGCCCGAACTCGCCGATGTCCGCGTACGCGAGGCGCTCGCCATCGCCATCGACTCCGAGGCGCTCGTGCAGGTGGGCTGGGAAGGGCTCGGAGCCGAGACCTCAGAGGTCTTCGGTCCCGAGACGTCCGCCTACTCGAAGGATCTCGATGACGCCTACGCATACGACCCGGAGCGCGCCAAGGAACTTCTGGCGGAAGCCGGCGCGAGCGACCTCGCGTTCACACTCCCCGTCAGCAGTGTCTTCGAACCCGTCATCTACGACGCGATCATCCAGAACTGGGAAGACATCGGCGTGACCGTGACCCGTCACCAGTGGGGTCCGGGTGAGGCGATCCCGTCCATGCAACGAGGCGAGTTCCCGCTCGCGTTCATGACGCTCGCGCAGCGTTCCGACTGGGGCACGACGCAGTTCCTGCTCTCGCCGGATGCTCCGTGGAACCCGATGGCATCGACCGATCCTGAGCTGGAGAACCTCATTGCGGAGTACCCCCTCGCCGATGAGGACGGCCAGGCTCAGATCGCACGTCAGATCAACGAGTTCGTCGTCGACAACGTGTGGTTCGCGCCGGTGATGCGCCCTGACACGTTCAATTTCTACGGCGACAGCATAGAGATCGTGCCCCAGGTGCAGCAGGCTGTGCCGTCGATCTACAACTTCACGCCCAGCGGAAAGTGATCGGGAGGGACCCCGCTCTCGCGGGGTCCCTCCCTCTCCACAGGAGAATATTCATGCCCTTCCTTCTGAAACGCCTCATCTCGGCGGTGTCGCTCGTCTTCGCGACCTCGCTCATCGTCTTCCTGCTCGTGTCGCCCGCGTTCGACGACATTGCACGCAACGTACTCGGCGAGAACGCCAGCGCGGAGCAAGTCGCGCAGTTGAACGCGGAACTCGGGTTGGATCGTCCGATCTTCGTGCAGTACTTCGACTGGCTGATCGCTGCGGTGCAGGGCGACTTCGGCACATCGTTGTTCACGTCGCAGTCCGTATGGGCCGCGATCGGTGTACGGATGCCCGTCACCGTCGCGATGGTCGTCCTCGTGACGCTGATCAGCGGCGTCATCGGCTTCGCCGTCGGCATTCTCTCGGCTGTGCGGCGCGGCTGGGTCGACAAAGCCCTGCAGTTCTTGAGCACCTTGGGCGATGCGCTCCCTGCGTTCATAATCGCGCTGTTCCTCGTCACGGTCTTCGCGATCCAACTCGGATGGCTGCCCGCCACCGGGTACACCGACTTCAGTACCGATCCGGGTGCATGGGCGCGGAGTCTCGTCATGCCCGTCGCCGCACTGACCATTCCGGCGATCGCCGGAATAGCGCAGCAGGTTCGCAGCTCGATGCTGGCGATGATGCGCCAGGACTACGTACGCACGCTCCGTAGCCGTGGTCTTTCAGAAACCAGGGTCGTTCTCGTCCATGTGCTGCGCAACTCCTCTACGACCGGGTTGACGGCGCTCGCCGTGCAGGTCGTCGGCATCCTCGGCGGCGCCGTGGTGATCGAGCAGGTCTTCGCGCTTCCCGGTCTCGGTAGCCTCGCCATCGAAGCCGCAGTGCGCACGGACGTCCCACTGATCCTCGGAGCAGTGCTCGCCTATGTCGTGATCGTCGTCATCGTCAACCTGCTGGTCGACCTCGCCGTCGCCTGGCTGAACCCGAAGGTGCGTCTCTCATGAGCCAGACAACCACTCTCGTGGCCGCTGCGCGTGCCGCAAAGCAGGGAGCGTTCCGGCGCTTCCTTCGCAACCCCCTCGGCGTCGCGGCGGCCACCGTCCTCCTCATCATCGTCCTCAGTGCACTTGTCGCGCCGTTCCTCCCGCTTCCATCACCCGACCTCGTCGTGCTCCGCGATGCGATGCAATCGCCCAGCGCACAGCACCTCCTCGGAACTGACGCGTCGGGACGAGACGTACTGAGCCGTCTCCTCCTCGGCGCACAGGTCAGTCTCGCCGGCGCCGCCTTGGCCCTCGTGGTCGCCCTCGTGGTTGGGCTGCCCACCGGTCTTCTCGCCGGGTACTACGGTGGCCCGTTCGACGCCGTCGCCAACTGGTTCAACAACCTCAACATGGCACTGCCGGGAATCGTGCTGCTGCTCGCGGTACGTGCTGTTGCGGGTCCGTCGATCTGGATATCGATGGGTGTGTTCGGCGTTCTACTCGCGCCGGGGGTCTTCCGCATCGTGCGTGCCTCGGTTCAGGCCGTTCGTGGCGAGCTCTACATCGACGCGGCTCGGGTGTCCGGGCTCGGCGACGCCCGCATCATCGGTCGTCACGTGCTGACAGTCGTACGCGCGCCCGCCATCATTCAGTCTGCACGCCTCGCCAGCATCGCCATCGCGGTGCAGGCAGGGCTTGAGTTCCTCGGCATCGCGGACAGCTCGGTGCCGTCGTGGGGCGGGATGCTCAACGAGGGGTTCCGTCGGATCTTCGTCAATCCGTCGCTGATCTTCTGGCCGAGTCTGGCAATCGGACTCACCACCATGGCGCTCATCCTGCTCGGAAACGCGATGCGCGACGCCCTCGAGGACCGCGATGCCGGAGACAGCTCGAAGGTGGGCCGTCCGCAGCCTGCCAGCGTCGCGTCGCTCACGGATCGCACTGAGGCATCGCTGCTGTCCGTACGCGACCTTGAGGTCAGTTACGGAATCGGTGATTCGAAGAACACCGTCGTGCATCATGTCTCGCTGGATATCGCTCCCGGGGAGGTACTCGGCCTTGTCGGCGAATCGGGATCAGGTAAGACGCAGACCGCGTTCTCGGTTCTCGGCCTCCTCCCTGACGGCGGCTGGGTCTCGCGAGGATCCATCCGATTCGACGGTACGGAACTGGCGACGCTCAGCACCGCAGAGCGGCGCAAGCTGCGCGGAACGGACATCGCCTACGTTCCTCAGGAGCCGCTCAGCAACCTCGACCCGAGCTTCCGTATCGGGCAGCAGCTGACCGAGCCGCTGCGTACGCGGCTCGGCTTGTCGAAGACGCAGGCGAAAGAGCGTGCCCTCAGCCTGCTCGCCAAGGTCGGCATCCCCGACCCGGAGGCGACCTTCCGCGCCTATCCGCACGAGATCTCGGGCGGCATGGCGCAGCGCGTCCTCATCGCGGGTGCGGTCGCGGGAGAGCCGAAGCTCCTGATCGCCGACGAACCCACAACTGCTTTGGACGTCACCGTTCAGGCCGAAGTCCTTGATCTGCTGCGGGACCTGCAGAGCGAGACCGGCATGGCAGTGCTCCTCGTCACCCACAACTTCGGGGTCGTCGCGGACATCTGCGATCGGGTAGCCGTCATGAAGGCGGGACGGATCGTCGAGACCGACGACGTCGACACGATTCTGCGGACGCCGAGCGATCCTTATACTCAGACCCTCCTCGCGTCGATGCTCGACGAAGGACCGGTCCGCACCTACGTGGCTCCGACAACCGCCGGCGCTGCCTCATCAGAGGGGAGCAGAGGATGAACGCATCCGAAACGCTGCTGAGCGTCGACGACCTCGAGGTCGTCTACCGCGGCCGAGGACGAAAGGTCTTCACCGCGCTCACCGGTATCTCGCTGCATATCCGGCCGGGCGAGACTCTTGGCCTGGTGGGAGAGTCGGGGTCGGGAAAGACGACGATCGGTCGCGCCATCCTCGGGCTTGCTCCCGTATCCAAGGGAACGATCGCGTTCGACGGGCGCGACATCACGAATGCCGGCGCGAGCGATCGGCGATCGCTCGCACGCGAGATGCAGGTCGTCTTCCAGGACCCGTACACGTCGCTCAATCCGTCGATGACGGTCGCTGACATCCTCGCCGAACCGCTCCTGATCCAGGGGTGGACGCGCAAGGACGCGTACGCGCGGATCCGCGAACTCCTCGATCGGGTGCACCTGCCGGCGGATGCCGAACGGCGCCTGCCCCGTGAGTTCTCGGGCGGACAGCGCCAGCGCGTGGCGATCGCCCGGGCCATCGCGCTCAACCCCCGGCTGATCATCTGCGACGAGCCCGTCTCGGCACTCGATCTCACGACTCAGGCGCGCGTGCTCGATCTCCTCATCGAGATCCAGGAGGAGACGGGTGTCGCATACTTGTTCGTGTCGCACGACCTCGGGGTCGTACGGCACATCAGCCATCGGGTGACAGTGCTGTACCGAGGTGAGATCGTCGAAGCGGGCGATGTCGATCAGGTCACCGCCCGCCCCGAGCACGCGTACACGAAGCGCTTGTTCATGTCGGCACCTGTTGCCGACGTCGCTATCCAGCGGGAACGTCGCGAAGAACGGCGCCTCTTGGCGACCGGTTCGGAAAGATGAGGATGGAAAACACGACCATTACCGCCGCAGGACGCTCGGCGCGACACACGGACGGCACGGCCTACCGCGATCTCAACGGCAATGGGGTGATGGACCCCTACGAGAATCCGCGTCTGCCCGTTGAGGAGCGCGTCGAGGATCTGCTCTCCCGACTGTCTCTCGCCGAGAAGGCGGGGCTCATGGTGCAGTCGGTGGTCAGTGTGACCAATGACGGTGCGATCGACGGCGCAGAGATCGCGCCTCGTGAGCTCAGTGCACGCCAGATGATCGAAGAGCGACACGTGACCCATCTGAACGTGCACCGCATTCCCGACCCTCGCGCGATGGCTCGATGGAACAACGAAGTGCAGCGCGTCGCCGAGCAGGCGCCGCACGGCATCCCCGTGACGATCTCGACCGACCCTCGGCACTCGTTCACCGAGAACTGGGGAGCATCCTTCAGCGCCGAGCATCTGTCCGCCTGGCCGGAGCCTCTCGGACTCGGTGCGATCGGAGACGAGACGACGGTTCGAGATTTCGCCGACATCGCACGCCGCGAGTACACGGCGATCGGCATCAGGCTCGCACTGCATCCCACCCTCGATGTCGCTACAGAGCCACGCTGGGCGCGCCAATACAGCACCTTCGGACAAGATGCCGAGACTGTCGCGAAGCTGGGCGTCGCGTACGTCGACGGCTTCGAGGGAGACGAGGGGCTGGGTGCTCAGAGCGTCTCGTGCATGGCGAAGCATTTCCCTGGCGGCGGACCGCAACGTGACGGCGAAGACCCGCACTTCGATTACGGCAAGGAGCAGGACTACACGGGCGGCATGTTCGACTACCATCTCGAACCGTTCCGCCGGGTCATCGCCCGCGGCGTCCCTGCGATCATGCCCTCCTACGGCATCCCGATCGGGCTGACTCTGGACGGCGAGCCTGTCGAGGAGGTCGGGTTCGGGTTCAACCGCCAGATCATCACCGGCCTGCTACGTGAGAAGCTCGGCTTCGACGGAGTGGTGTGCACGGACTGGGGCTTGGTCACCGAGTCCCGCATCGGCGGCAAGGTGCTGCCACCGCGGGCCTGGGGCGTGGAGCACCTCACGGAGCTCGAGCGGGTGCAGAAGATCCTCGAGGCGGGCTGCGATCAGCTCGGCGGCGAGGAAGAGCCGGGTTACATCGTAGAGCTCGTCGAATCGGGTGCGATCGACGAAACCCGCATCGATGAGTCGGTTCGGCGTCTGCTTCGCGTGAAGTTCGCGCTCGGGCTGTTCGAGGACCCCTACGTCGACGAGGACACCGCGACCGATTCTGTCGGCACGGAGGAATACCGCGCCGCCGGGCATGCCGCTCAGGCGCGATCGATGGTCGTGCTGACCAACGGCCTGTCCTCATCCAACCCGGCGCTCCCGCTGCGGCGCGGGGCGAAGGTGTTCTCCGAGGGGCTATCGGACGCATCGCTCAAGAAGGCGGGCCTGATCCCTGTCGCCGATCCGACGGATGCCGATGCGAATGTCGTGCGGATCGCCGCACCCTACGACCCCCGTGACGAGTTCGCCCTGGAGGCGAGCTTCCATGCAGGCTCGCTGGAGTTCGCACCGGAGATCGTTGAACGGCTGCAGGCGCTCTCCGCGCATGCGCCGGTCATCCTCGTGGTCCACCTGGAGCGCCCCGCGATCCTCGAGCCCCTCTTCCCGAGCTGTGCGGCGGTGCTCGTCGAATTCGGTGCCTCAGATATCGCAGTGCTCGAGGTGCTCACCGGCCGCACGCAGGCCGAGGGGCGCCTGCCATTCGACATCCCGCGCTCAGTCGAGGCGGTGCGCACTTCCCGTGTCGACGTTCCCGGCGATTACGCGAGCCCCCTCTTCCCTGCTGGACAGCCGAGCGCGCCCATCCGTCGGAGGGCGCCACGTCGAACCTACGCCCAGGGACGCGAGAGCCAGGATCTCATCCTCGAGACCGCACTGGAGATCATCGAGCGGAAGGGTTACGGGGCGACGTCGCTGCGCGATATCGCCGACGCGGTCGGTATGACTCAGGCAGGTCTCCTGCACCACTTCGGGACGAAGGAGAATCTGCTCGTCGAGGTGCTGCGACAGCGCGACATCGTCAACCGGCGTATCGTCGCCGCGCAGGGCGGAGACGACCCGATGACGATCCGGGTCGCGCGTCACAATGAGTCGGTTCCCGCGCTGGTCAATCTCTACGTCAACCTCGAAGCCGCCGCGGCGGATGCGGAGCATCCCGCGCATGAGTTCTTCCTCCGACGCGAGAACGAGGTGCTCGCGAGCATGCGACGAGACATCGAAGCCCGTCAGCAGGCAGGCATGCTCGCACAGGACGTCGACGCCTCGATGATGGCTCGAGTGTTCCTTGCACTCTCCGACGGACTGCAGGCGCAATGGGGAATCAACCCCGAAGTGGATCTCGGCGGAACGATCGAGTGGCTCTGGGCCCAGTTCGCGGCGAAGAAGGGCGAGTGATGCAGGAGATGGACGGGCGGATAGATTCGCCCGAGCTCGAGCAGCTCTACATCGACTTCGAGACGAACTCGATGGCCCCGCTGTGGACACAACGTGACGATCTCATGCCGATCACTCCGACATCGCAGGCCGTACCGCACGTCTGGCGATGGAAGACGCTGTACGACATCGCGCAGCGTTCAGGAGAACTCGTCCCCGTCGGGCGTGGAGGGGAGCGGCGTGCGATCGGGCTGCGCAACCCCGGCCTGCCGGGAACGGCCTACGCGACGCCCACGCTGTGGTGCGCGATCCAGTACCTGGGAGGACACGAGACGGCGCCCGAACACCGTCACAGCCAGAACGCCTTTCGATTCGTCGTCGAAGGTGAAGGCGTCTGGACCGTCGTCAACGGCGACCCTGTCCGCATGTCCCGTGGGGACCTTCTGCTCACTCCGGGATGGAATTTCCACGGTCATCACAACGACACGTCCGAGCCGATGGCGTGGATCGACGGACTCGACATCCCGCTCTCCAACTACACGGATGTCGGGTTCTTCGAGTTCGGGTCCGAGCGGGTCACCGATGAAGCGTCGCCGGAGTTCTCCCGCGCCGAACGACTGTGGGCGCATCCAGGCCTGCGACCGCTGTCCGGGCTGGAGAACACGGTCTCTTCGCCGCTGAGCGCCTACCGCTGGGAGCACACGGATGCGGCTCTGCGCGAGCAGCTCGCGCTGGAGGATGAGGGCTACCCGGCGACGGTCGAACCCGGCCACGCGGCGATCCGGTACACCAACCCCACGACGGGTGGCGACGTCATGTCCACCATCCGGTGCGAGTTCCACCGGCTGCGCGCCGCTGCGGAGACGCCGATGAGACATGAGGTCGGATCCAGCGTGTGGCAGGTGTTCGAAGGCAGCGGCTCGGTGCGAATGGGCGACGAAGTCCACGCGCTGCAGAAAGGTGACCTCTTCGTCGTGCCGAGTTGGGTGCCGTGGTCGCTTCGCGCGGACGGAGAATTCGACCTGTTCCGATTCAGCGACGCTCCAGTGATCGAGCGCCTGGGATTCGCGCGCACGCACGTCCCGGGCAGGGACGGTGTCGCATGAGGCTGGCGACGCTGCGCTCACCAGAAGGCACCACCGCGGTGATCGTGCACGACGACTCCGTGGTGGAGATCGCCGGAGTACGCGATGTCGGGGAGCTTCTCACGCATTCCGACTGGCGTGAACGCGCGCTGGGTGCCGACGGCGCCCAGCACGCTGTGGAGGAGATCACCGATGATCGCTGGGCGCCGGTCGTACCGCGGCCGGGAAAGATCATCTGCGTGGGGCTGAACTACCGGTCGCACATCGTCGAGATGGGGCGCCAACTTCCGCAGCACCCGACGCTGTTCGCGAAGTATCCGGAGGCGCTCATCGGGCCCTACGACGAGATCGTGCTGCCCCCGCACGCCGATTCAGCAGTCGACTGGGAGGCCGAGCTCGCGGTCGTGATCGGCATGCCTGTGCGCGATGCGGATCGCGAGAGCGCGGCGGCCGCCGTCGCTGGGTACAGCGTCATCAACGACGTGACGATGCGCGACTACCAGAACCGCACGTTGCAGTGGCTTCAAGGCAAGACGTTCGAGGGGACGGCGCCGTTCGGTCCTTACCTAGTCACCACGGACGACTTCGCGCCGGGTCCCCGCATTCGTTGCACAGTCAACGGCGAGGTCGTTCAAGATGCGGAGACCGACGACCTGGTGTTCGATCCGGTGGACCTCGTCGCCTATGTGTCGAGCATTCTGACGTTGCAGCCGGGCGACGTCATCGCGACGGGGACACCAGGCGGCGTGGGGCACGCACGAGTCCCGGCCCGCTATCTCGCTGACGGCGACGAACTCTTGACCGAGGTGGACGGGATCGGCATCCTGCGCAACCGCGTGCAGGGCCCCTCCCTCTGATGGCCGACCGTACGGACAACGTCACCGACCCGAGTCTGCGGGCGGGTCTGCTCGCCGCGCGGCGCGGTCAGGCGTTCTTCGCACGTATGCTCAACGAGCTGCGAGACGCCGACTTCACGGGGCCCTCGCTCATCCCCGGTGTCTCACGGTCGCGGCTCGTCGCCCACGTCGGATACCACGCGCGCGCGTTCGTGCGTGTGGTCGAGGGGGCGCGACGCGACGAGTCCGTCCCCCTCTACCGATCCCCGCACCAGCGGGTAGAGGAGGAATCCCTCGGATCCACCCTCCCGGCAGAGGCGCTGCGCAACCTCGTCGCCCACGCGGCCGTGCACCTGAACGTGGAATGGCGTGACCTCCCCGAGTCGGCGTGGACCAGGCGAGTGCAGCTGTCCGACGACGACTTCGGTCCGGTCTCGCGCACGGTCGCGCTGCGCGCCGAGGAACTTTGGGGCCACGCCATCGACCTCGGCAACGGCGCTCTTCCCGCCGACATCCCTGATGATCTTCGCGAGCGCTCGCTTGCACACCGTTCTTGTCCGCTTCTCCAGGAGGCTCAATCATGTTCGTCGACGCGTCGACTCTGAACCCCGCCGAAACCTATCGTCTTCTCGTGGGGTCGGTCGTCCCTCGACCGATCGCGTGGGTGACCAGCGGCGTCACGCCTCACACGGTGAACCTCGCACCGTTCAGTTCGTTCGCGTGGGTCAGTCAGCATCCCGCGATGCTGGGGTTCACCATCAATCGTCGTGCGGATGGGCTGAAGGACACTGCACGCAACATCGAGCGCGACGGCGAGTACGTGGTCAACATCGCGCGCGAGGAGCAATTGGCGCAGGTGCACGCCAGCTCCGAGCTGATGGCGCCGGACGTCAGTGAGGCGGAGGCGCAGGAACTCGAACTCGCGCCCTCGAACATCATCACCGTGCCCCGATTGGCCGCTGCTCCCATCAGCATGGAGTGCGTGCATGAGCGTACGATCTCGTTCAGCCCGACCGGAGGGGACTTCGTCGTCGGGCGCGTGGTCGGGTGGAACATCGACGAGTCCGTGATGCGGGACGGGCGCATCGACACGGAGCTTCTCCGGCCGCTCGGACGTCTCGCCGGGCCGCGCTATTCGACCCTTGGCACCGTGATCGAGCTGCCTCCGGTTCCCGGCGGCTGAGCTGTCTCTGGCGTTCCCTGTGTCGAAAGCGTCGCGCGCACGATGTTGAGGAACCAGGCTGTCGCCGTGTTGGTCCCGGCATCGTGATGGGAGACGAGGTGGATCGATGTGGTCGGCGAAGGGAACGGCAGCTCGAGAAGTTTCGTCCCGGTGGGAAGAGCGATCGCGGCGAACGCATCGATCGGAACGATTGCGACGAATCCGCAGCGAGCGACGATCCACGGCAGGGAGGTGAACCGGGGCACCTCCACATGGGGGATCCGCGAGAGGACACCCGCGCCCAGCGTGGTGACAGCCTCGGTGATCGCGCGGTGGCCGGCCGACGAGCCGACCCTGGCCTCGGGGAGGCGGCGCAGATCATCGACCCGAATTCTGCCGTCGTCGTCCTCGAGAGCAGATGGCACAAGACAGGCGTAGCGGTCCTGGAACAGGACTTCCTGATTCACTGGTCCCGCAACCGGGGAACTCGTGATCGCCGCGTCTATATCGCCCGACAGCACGTCCCGCGCCACCGTGTCGATGTCGAGGGGGACGACTTCGATCGAGATTCCCGGCCCTTCGTGGCCCGTCGCCAGCAGGATGCGCGGAAGCAGCCCGGCCTCGCCGAGGTCGGTGAGCGCTATGCGAAATCGGCGCTGTGACATCGTCGGATCGAAGCGATTGCCGTCTTCCGCGATCGCGACGATCCGCGAGAGCGGACTGCTGATCTCGGCGTACAGATCTGCGGCCAGGCGTGTGGGGCGGACGCCCGTCCCGGTGCGGATGAAGAGCTGGTCACCGAAGTGCGCCCGCAGTCGCCGGAGAGCGTGGCTGACAGCGGGTTGCGACACTCGGAGCGTCTCAGCGGCTGAGGTCAGATTCTTCGCCCGGTAGACTGCGACGAAGGTTCGAAGCAGGTTGAGATCGATGTTCGCCAGCATGTCTCCATTATTCATCAAGTGAATAAGACAGATGCCTATTATTCATTGGACGCACCTGGGTGGCGCACCTAGCGTGGTCTCAGGTCGCCGATGACCTGAGAAACGGATTCAGTGCAGTGACGCAGATGATGAAGGTGGCCGATGCTGTCGGCCGAATGCTCGCCGAGTTGGGCCTGTCGCAGGTGTTCGGAGTGGTCGGGAGCGGCAATTTCCGGGTGACCAACGCGCTCGTCGCTTCCGGTGCGACGTACGTCGCAGCCCGGCACGAAGCCGGTGCGGCATCCATGGCCGATGCATACTCCCGCATCACCGGCGATGTCAGCGCGCTGAGCCTGCACCAGGGATGCGGGCTCACGAATGCCCTGACGGGCATCACCGAGGCCGCGAAGTGCCACACGCCGCTCCTGGTGCTCGCCGCCGATACTGCCGTCGGCGACGTCACGTCGAACTTCCACATCGACCAGGACAGCGCCGTGCGTGCAGTCGGTGCCACGCCCATGCGCATCCACTCCGCCGAGACCGCGCTCGCGGATGCGGCGCGCGCGTTCCGGGTCGCCCAGCTCGAACGAGCCACGGTCGTGCTCTCGTTGCCGATCGACATCCAGGACCGTGAGATCGCGTATCCGGGCCCTCGGCCGGCGTCGAACCTCCGCGTGCCGACGCCGACCGTCCTGACTCGGGACGCGACAGAACTCGCCGACATGCTCGCAGGAGCGCAGCGACCGATCATCATCGGAGGCCGTGGCTCGCGTACGGCGAAGCATGACCTGCGTGAGCTCGCGGCTCTGTCGGGCGCACTGCTGATCGCGTCGGGCGGCGCGCGCGGGGTGTTCGAGGGTGATGAGTGGGCGCTCGATGTCGTCGGTGGCTTCGCGACCGAAAGCGCGGCCGAGCTCGTTCGCGACGCCGACCTCGTCGTCGGCTTCGGAGTCGCGCTCAACAACTGGACAACGCGTGGCGGGACCCTGCTCGAGAACGCGACGATCGTCCAGATCGACGACCGCGTCGACGCCATCGGCAAGCACCGACTGGTCGACCTGGGCATCGTCGGTGACACGCGTGCCGTCGCGCGCGCCGTGATCACGGCGCTGACGGCCTCTGAGCCGACACGGATCGGCTACCGCACTCCCGACATCGCCGATCGGGTTCGCGCAGCGCGCTATTGGGCGGACCAGGAAGTCGAGGCGGTCGACGAGCCGGGGTTCGTCGACCCTGCTGCACTGACCAACGCACTCGATGCGATGCTTCCGGACGAACGCGTCGTCGTCGTGGACGGCGGGAACGTCAATGCGTACCCCGGCGCGCACCTGAGGGTGCCCGATGACGAAGGCTACGTACTCCCGCTCTCATTCCAGTCCATCGGCCTGGGTCTTGCGAGCGTCATCGGCGCTGCCGTCGCGCGTCCGGACCGGATGGCCGTGCTCGGCACCGGTGACGGGTCATTGCTGATGGGGGCCGTAGAGCTGGAAACCGCCGTGCGGCTGCGGCTCGGTATGGTCGTCATCGCTTTCAACGACAGCGCCTACGGTGCCGAGATCCACCTGTTCCCGGACTCCACATCTGAGGAGCAGGAGATCGTGCGGTTTCCTGACACCGACATCGCGGCGATCGCACGGGGCTACGGCTGCGACGCGATCACCGTGCGCTCGCTCGACGACCTCGGCGGCGCAGCGGCCTGGCTTGAGTCTGATCGCGATCGCCCTCTGGTGATCGACGCGAAGATCACCGGCCGTGCCTCCTGGCTCATGGCGCGAGAGCACGGGCACTAGTCACAGCCACCAGCACGACGGCACCAGTAGACGTACGCAACAGAAACAAGGGAGTTTCATCATGATGCACAACACAGCAAGCCGTACCCGCAGGGCGCTCGCAGTCACGGGCGCCGTCGCCGTCCTCGTTCTCGTGGGATGCGCAGCAGACCCCGAGGGCGCTGCAACCGAGAACGACGATGCCGGCGGCGGGGGAGGCACGATCCGGGTGGCCTATCTGGCGACAGGATCATCGCTGCCGCTCTTCGTGACCGCCGAGAAGTACGCCGAAGAGGTCGGAATCGATGTCGAGTTGGTAGAGGTGGCGAGTGGCAACGAGTCGATCACCGGGGTCGCGACCGCCCAGTACGACGCCGGGTTCGCCGGCATCGGATCGGCAGCGTACAACGCCGTGGACGAAGGCCTGCCCGTGCGATACGTGGCCCCGATGCATTCGGGCTACATCGAGGACTACTTCATCGTCTCGTCGCAACTGGCCGGCTCCTCCGATGAGGCGGCCGCGGTGGCAGACGACATGTCGCAGCTCGCGGGGCAGACGTTCGCCGTGAACGCGCCGGGGGTCGTCACCGAGGCGCTGCTCGGTTTCGCGCTCGAGCGCGGCGGGCTGTCGATGGACGATGTCGCGCTCGAATACATCCCCTTCCCCGATCAGGTGCCCGCGCTCGCCAACGGCGGCATCGCGGCCGGCATCCTGTCGGAGCCGTTCCCCACGCAGGCCGAGGAGAACGGCTCCGGCTACCGTCCGTGGGCGACGCCTACGGATGAGGATCCGCTGCCCTTCACCGGCATCATCTACAACACCGACTGGGCGGACGAGAATCCACAGCTGGCGGAGGACTTCATGCGCGCCTACGCGATGGCCGCCGAAGACCTCGACGCGAACGGCTGGGACACGCCGGAGATGCTCGACCTCGTCGAGCAGTACACGGGAGCGGACCCTGCGATCGTCGCCGCCTCGCGTCAGCACCACATCTCGGCCGACCTCGACGTGGACTTCGACGTCCTGCTGCGCTACCAGGAGTTCTTCATGGAGCAGGGGTCGCTGAACTACGACGAGATCATCCCGGAGGAGGACATCTGGGACTTCAGCTGGCGCGATGCAGCCCTCGAGAACTGATGCGGGCGAATCGATGACCGTGCAGGCCCGGCCGAAAGTCCGGCTCACCGATGTGAGCAAACGGTTCCCAGGGAAGGAGCAGGTGACGGCGCTGGAGGGCGTCTCGCTCGATATCGCGGAAGCCGAGTTCGTCTCGATCGTCGGTCCTTCGGGCTGCGGCAAGTCGACGTTGCTGCGGCTCGTGGCCGGCCTCCACGAGCCCTCCTCCGGAACCGTCGAGATCCGAAGCACCAAGCCCGACCGCCCGAAGACGGCGATGGTGTTCCAGGAGCACGCTCTCTTCCCGTGGATGTCGGTGCGCGACAACGTCATGTTCGGACCCCGCAACCGCAACGTACCCAAGAAGGAGGCGGCCGAGATCGCCGATGAGCAGCTGGGACGGCTCGGCCTCGGACGCTTCGGCGACTTCTTCCCGCATCAGCTCTCCGGAGGGATGAAGCAGCGAGTCGGCATAGCTCGGGCGCTCGCTCAGGATGCCGAAGTGCTCCTCATGGACGAACCGCTGGGCGCTCTGGACGCACAGACGCGGACGCTGTTGCAGGAGCAGATCCTGGAGCTCCGCCAGCAGACGAAGCCGACCGTGCTCTACATCACCCACGCGATCGACGAGGCGGTCTTCCTGTCGGACCGCGTCGTGCTGATGTCCGCACGCCCTGGGCGGATCCGCGACATCGTCGAACTCGACTTCGGTCCCGATCGCACCCCCGAGCTGCGCGGCACCCCGGAGTTCGCTGCGCTGTCCCAGGACATCTGGAACCACCTCCGCGACGAGGTGCAAGCGGCCATGGCGGTGGATGACAAGTGAGTTGGCGCGGCCTTCGCGAAAAGTGGGCGCTGTTCGTCGGTCCGATCGTCATCCTGCTCGGGTGGGAACTCCTGAGCCGGGCCGGCATCATCCGGGCGACCTTCTTCCCGCCTCCGACGCAGATCATCGCGCGCAGCGTGATCGTTTTCGAGCCAGATTCGGGGCTCGGGGGCGACATCATCGCCACGATCCTGCGCGTCGTCGTCACGATCATCCTCGCCGTGGTCCTGGGAGTCGGCGTCGGGATCGTGATCACACTTTCGCAGTGGATGGAGCGCGGCACTCACACGGTGCTCGCGTTCCTCTATCCCATCCCGGGGGTCCTGTTCTTTCCCTTCCTGACATTCTTGCTCGGCCGCACCGAGATGGCGATCATCCTGACCGCGCTCGTGACTCCTCTCATCGTGATGATCCTCTACACGGTCGCCGGCGTGCGCAGCATCGATCGCACGCTGCTCGAGGTGGCGGAGAACTACGGCTCGCGTGGAATGCGGCAGTTCTTCGGCATCCTCGTACCCGGCTCGCTGCCGTCCATCGTCACCGGCATCCGGGTTTCGCTCGGGTTCACGCTGATCGCCGTGATCGCGATCGAGATGGTCGGCGCCCCGAACGGGCTCGGTCAGTTCCTCTGGTCGAACTGGCAGATCCTCCGCGTCACCGACATGTACGTCGCGCTTCTGATCATCGCGATCATCGGGCTGCTCAGCTCAGTCGGATTCGACGCGGTCGCCGATCGCCTGCTGCCGTGGCGACGCGACGTCCAGGGGGCGCAGATATGAATCCGACAGTCCGGCGCTGGGCGCAGTCCTGGGCCATCCCGATCCTCATCCTCGTGCTGTGGGAGGTGCTGACCCGCGCCGGCCTGCTCGACCCGCGATTCTTCCCGCCGCTGAGCGACATCCTCGTGACGACGGTCGACGAACTCGTGAACGGGAGGCTGGGGCTCGACCTCGTGCTGACGGTCCAGCGACTCCTGGTGGCCTTCGTCCTCTCAGCGGTGCTGGGTGTCGCGATCGGCGTCGCGTCCGGACGGTGGCGCACCGTCGAGATGCTGATCCGTCCCGTGACCGACACACTCTACCCCCTCCCGAAGATCGCGCTCCTGCCGCTGTTCATCATCATCGTCGGGCGCGGCGAGGTGGCCTACATCATCACCGCCTTCGCGACCGCGTTCTTCCAGATCATCATCAGCACACGCGGGACGGTTCGGGACGTGCCGACGGACCTCATCGAGGCGGGGAGGAGCTTCGGGGCCACCGGCTTCCGATTCTTCACGCGCCTCTTGTTCCCCGCGATCGCGCCAGGGTTGCTGAACGGTTTGCGTCTCGGGATGGCGACCTGCCTGATCACCCTGATCGCCGCCGAGTTCGTCGGCGCCGAGTACGGGATGGGGGCCGCCATTCGCAGGGCGGGCCAGCAGTTCGCCGTCGAGGAGGTCTACGCAGGGCTCCTGATCGTCGGACTGCTCGGCTTGGCGATCAACCTCGTCTTCCGTCTGATCACGCCGCTGGTGCTGCCGTGGCAGCGCCGCGTTCAGCCCGCGGCGGTCGGCCGGTGAGGGCGACGGCGGCGACGAGCGGAGTTTCGGGCCGCTACGCGTTCTGCGGGAAGCCGAGGTTGATGCCGCCGTGGCTCGGATCGAGCCAACGCGTAGTGACGGCCTTCTCGCGGGTGAAGAACCGGAAACCCTCGCGACCATACGCTTTCGTGTCGCCGAAGGCGGAGGCCTTCCAGCCGCCGAAGGAGTGGTAGGCCACCGGCACGGGGATGGGCACGTTCACCCCGATCATGCCGGCCTCGATCTCGTACTGGAACCGGCGAGCGGCACCGCCGTCGTTGGTGAAGATCGCTGCCCCGTTGCCGAACGCACCGGCGTTGATCAGTTCGACGCCTGCTTCATAACTGTCGACGCGCACGATCGAGAGCACCGGACCGAAGATCTCGTCCGTGTATGCGCGAGATGATGTGGGCATGCGGTCGAGCAACGTGGGGCCGAGCCAGAACCCGTTCGGATCTCCGTCGGGGGCGATGTCGCGGCCGTCCACGACCACGTCGGCGCCGTCCGCGGCAGCGATGTCGATGTACGAGGCCACCCGGTCGCGATGCTCTCGCGTCACCAGCGGTCCCATGTCGCAGTCGCGACGGCCGTCGCCGATGCGCAGACGACGCATCCGCGAGGTCACCTTCTCGATGAGATCGTCTGCGACCGGTTCGACGACGACGGCGACCGAGATGGCCATACAACGCTCTCCCGCCGAGCCGAAGCCGGCGTTGACAGCTGCATCGGCGACCTGGTCGAGGTTCGCATCGGGGAGCACCAGCATGTGGTTCTTCGCCCCGCCCAGGGCCTGAACGCGCTTGCCATGGCGGGCCGCGGTCTCGTAGATGTGGCGCGCGATCGGCGTGGAGCCGACGAACGAGATCGATGCGACTTCGGGATGCTCGAGCAGAGCATCCACGGCCACCTTGTCGCCCTGCACCACGTTGAAGACGCCGGCCGGCAGGCCGGCCTCGTGCAGCAGCGCGGCGAGCCAGAGTGCGGCGGAGGGGTCCTTCTCGCTCGGTTTGAGGATGACGGCGTTGCCAGCGGCGAGGGCAACGGGGAAGAACCACATCGGCACCATCGCGGGGAAGTTGAACGGGCTGATGATCGCCGCGATGCCGATGGGCTGGCGGAAGGAGTGGACGTCGACGCCTGTCGAGGCGTTCAGCGAGTAGTCGCCCTTGAGCGCTTCGGGGAAACCCAGTGCGAACTCGACGACCTCCTGGCCGCGGGCGATCTCACCGAGAGCATCCGAGACGACCTTGCCGTGCTCGGAGGTGATGATCTCGGCGAGCTCGCCTTTTCGTGCATCCAGCAGCTCACGAAAGCGGAACAGGATCGTCTGCCGTCCCGCGGCGGAAAGATCGCGCCAGGCGGGGAACGCTCGGGCTGCCGCACGGACGGCCGCGTCGACGTCGGCTGTCTCAGCCAGCACGACGGATCCGCTCTGCACGCCGGTGGCGGGGTCGAACACCGCGCTCGTACGGCGGTCGGGCAGGTCTACGCGCGCACCATCGATCCAGTGGGGGATGCGGTCGGTCATCGAAGCCTCTTCTTCTCGGAGATGATGTGATCAGTCCATGACCACGACGGCGCGGCCTGTGATCTCGCCGAGCGCGAGAGCCCGGTAGGCGGCATCCGCGTCATCGAGTGCGTAGTGCCGGGTGACGAGCCCTTCGGCATCGAAGTGTCCGTCGACCGCCAACTGGACCACGGCAGGCAGATCCACGCGAGTGCGCGCGCCGAACGATCCGGTCACCGTGTAGCCGCGCCGCACGAGCGGTGTGATCTCGACCTCGGCGGTCGCGGTGCCGGCGGCGATCCCGATCGCGATCATGCGTCCGCCGTCGGCGAGGATCTCGATCGCTTGACGGAAGGTCGCCGGGTGCCCGAGGGCCTCGAACGAGACGTCGACACCGCGTCCGCCGGTCAGCGCGCGGACCTCTGCTCTCACGTCTGCGCTGCGCGAGTTCACGGTATGGGTCGCACCGAGGCGGAGGGCCGCTTCGAGCTTCTCGTCCGATACGTCGATGGCGATGATCGGCTCGGCACCGGCGGCCTTGGCGATCTGCAGCACCCCGCTGCCTACGCCGCCGACGGCGGTGATCGCAACCGACTCGCCACGCTCGACGTGCCCGGCGCGGTGGACGGCGCCGTACGACGTGAATGCGGCGCAACCGAGGATCGCGGATGACACCGGGTCAAGTCCATCGGCGAGTCTGGTGAGTGCCGAGATGGGCACCACGGAGTATTCAGCCAAGCCGCCCATGGAGTACATGGCGAGGAACGAGCCGTCCGGGAGGGCGAGCCGGCTGGTGCCGTCGTAGAGGGTTCCGCGGAGGCGATTCTGGCCGAAGAAGTTCGCGCAGAGATCGTCGCGACCGCGCGTGCACTCAGCGCATTCGGTGCAGGGCATGATGAAGGCGCCCACGACTGCATCGCCCGCGCTCAGGCCATGCGTGTCAGCGGTGCCGTCACCGAACGACACCACGGTGCCGCTGATCTCGTGGCCCAGGACCGCCGGGCGCGGAAAAGCGACTTCGTCCTTGATCACGTGAAGATCGGTGTGACAGACACCGCAGGCGGTCACCTTCACGAGTGCCTCGCCCGCCTGAGGCGTCGGTACTGCGATCCGTACGATCTCGAGCTCGGGGCGATCAGATCGCAGGACAGCGGCCCTCATCGTCGTGGGCAACGCAGACTTCTCGTCCGTGTGCACGTCAGCACGTCTCCAGCTCGTTGCGCCTAATGGCTCCCGGGGAGTTCGACGTGGTCGAGTTCGTAGCCTGTCGGGTCGAGCGCCTTCGCCATGATGCTGGTCATGACAGGCAGGGGCACGAGGCAGTCCTCGCAGGCGCCGTCGCTCGCGTCGATCTTGACGACGACCTTGTCGCCGCCGACCTCCGACCAGGTGAGCAGGTAGCCATCCGTCGCCATCATCTCGCGAAACGAAGCGAGGGCGTTGTCCACGGATACGGTCGTACTCATGATGATCTCCTTGGTTCTCGGATGTCGGTGGTCAGACGATCTCGGTGACGCCGAGGATGCGCAGAGCATCCGGCACGGCTTGATCGGCTCGTCCGCGGATGTGCTCCACGTCCAGGCTCGCGACGGGGTGCTGCACCATGACGAATCGGAATCCTGGGAAGCCCTGCACGTCGGCCATCGCCTGACCCGACATCGCGAAGGAGTCGGACGTGATGCTCACGGCCGGTACACCGGCGCGCTCGAACAGGATGCCGTCGGCCACCGTCGCCGCGCTGCATGAACCGCAGTCGCCGACGGCGGTGATGACGATGTCGACCTCGGAGACGATCTGCCGGAAGAGTTCGTCCTTGACGGGCGTGCCGAAGTAGTCCTTGACGTAGTGCTTGATCTCACCGATGCCGTAGTCGCGCTTGAGATCGGCCGCGATCTCGTCGAGCAGCAGCGTCGAGTTCGGTTTCGTGTTGTCGAGCAGGCCGACGGTGAGGCCTTTCAGCGTCACCGGGCGCGGGGAGAGAGTGCTGTCGCTCACGCCTTCGGCTGCGCCGGTCGGGTCGAGAAGCGCTTCGCGAATCGAAGTGGTCATCCGGTTCCTCCGTGTGTCGCCGCGATCCGTCGTGGACCGCCGACTTCTACAATGCCCCGCCGCCGGCGGGCGCAGCAGGAGGGTTTTCATCCAGCGGAAGACCGTGCGGAGCGCGACCTTCGTGGAACCGTGCGAACCGGCTCGCAGCGAAGCTCAGCACGAAGCACGTGAGCATCCCGACCGTCATCGGCAGAGCCGTATCCGGCCCGGCGAACCCTCCGACCGGGCCCGCGAGCGCGCCGAAGGCGAACTGGATGCACCCCATCAGGGCGGCGCCGGATCCCGCCGCGAACGGCGTGCGGCCCAGGGCGAGGGTCGTCGCGTTCGCCATCACGCCGGCCACTCCCGTGCAGCCCACGGCGATCAGCGCCACGTACACGGGCACGTTGAGGGCGCCGAAGGCTGTCACGACGACGAGCAGCGCGGCCGGCACCGTCGCGACAGTGAGATCGATGAACAGCATCCGTCGAGGACCGTACCGCACCGAGAGCGGGGCGTTGATCCACCCGCCGGCAAGAACAGCGAGCCCGTACGCCAGGAACATGAGCCAGAAGCCCCATACATCGACACCGAGCACATCCTGTGCGACGAACGAAGAGGCGTTCACATAGATCGTGAGACCCGCGAAGATGAACGCCATCGTCAAGAAGAATCCGACGTACACGGGGTCGCGCAGCAGACGCCCGTACACGGCTGCCATGCCGACGGCGCTGAACGGCGCGCGCCGGGCCGGTGGAAGGCTCTCGGGAACGCCGATGATCGCCAGTAGGAGAAAGGCGGCGCTTGCGACGACAGTGCCGACGAGTATCGCGCGCCAGCCAGAGACCTGCAGCAGTACGGTGCCAGAGAGCGAGGCGATCAGCGGTCCCGCTGCGAGCGTGCCCATGAGCAGGCTGTAGGCGCGCGAGACCTGCGGTCCGACGCCGATATCGGAGACGATCGCCCGCACCACCACGACGCCGGCTGCGGCGCCGAGTCCCTGGAGCACTCTGCTCGCGATCAACATCTCGAGGGTCGGAGCGAGAACCGCGAGGATGCTTGCCGCCGTGAGCACGGTGAACGCGATCAACACGACGCGACGTCTGCCGAGGCTGTCGGAGAGAGCGCCGACGATGAGCTGGCCGACGGCGACGCCGAGAAAGAACGCCGTGAGGGTGAGCTGAATGCCGATGATGTTCGTCCGGAGGTCGTCGGCCATGACCCCTAGTGCCGGCAGATACATGCTCGCGACGATCGGGTTGAGCGTCATGAGCACGCAGAGCACCACGAGGAGCCCAGGCGTGAGCCGAGGACCTCCAACGCCGTCAAAACGCCCGTTCGACCTCACCGCACCTCCTCCGTCATGCTGTCATGTGTACGCATTGCGACATCGCGCCCGCAATGCGTACACTGGTGATCTTCGCACCGATCCGACTGCTTCGGATGAATCTTTGCGACGAGAGGACAATGATGCCCACGCTCCGCAGCAACCTTCCGCCGTCTTCGGCGCTCGCGATCGCGCGCCGAGCGCACTACACGGCGCTCGGTATTCCGAAAGAGGACTGGGAGAAACCCAAGGTCGCGATCGTCAACACGTCATCGGAACTCGCCGCGTGCTTCTCGCATCTCGACGACGTCGCCGCGCGCCTCAAGGGCGACCTGCGCGAGGCCGGTCTGCTGCCGTTCGAGATCCGCACGACCGCGCCGAGCGACTTCGTGACGAGTGCAGGGCGTGCGGGCAGGTACATCCTGCCGAGCCGCGATCTGATAGTCGACGACATCGAAGCCGCTGTCGAAGGCGCGAAGCTGGACGCGATGATCTGCCTGTCGTCCTGCGACAAGACGACGCCTGCGCATCTCATGGCTGCGGGGCGCCTCGACATCCCCACGATCATCGTGCCGTGCGGTTACCAGCACTCCGGACTCGCCGAAGGCCGTGAGGCCGACATCGAAGAGATCTTCCTGCACGCCTCGAAGGCCGCAGTCACCGGAGAGCCGACCGATGCGCTCGAACTGCTGGCCGAAGACGCGATTCTCGGACCCGGTGTGTGCGCGGGTCTCGCAACCGCCAACTCGATGCACATCCTCGCCGAGGCGCTCGGCATGGCGATGCCAGGATCTGCTCCCGTGCGAGCACTGAGCGACTCCATGTGGGACACCGTGCGGCGCTCCGCTCATGCGCTCGCCGCACTGATCGAGAACGACGTGCGCCCGCGGCAGATCATCACCGAGGATTCGGTGCGCAATGCTGCTCGCGCGATGCTCGCCATCGGCGGTTCGATGAACACGATCAAGCATCTGCAGGCGATCGCGATCGAATCCGGCCTCGACGTCGACGTGTGGGAGATGTACCGGACCCTCGGTCGTGAGACCCCGCTGCTGTGCTCGGTGCGACCCAACGGGCCTCGCCTCACGGAGGAGTTCGAGGACGCCGGAGGCGGTGCCACGATCATCCGCGAGCTGCTTCCTCTGCTCGATGGTGCACAGCTCACTGTCTCGGGGGCGACCATCGCCGAGAACTCTGAACTCGCGGCGCCCGCCGACGGCGACGTCATCCGTTCGATCGATGACCCGTTCGGCACCGATCCGGCGATCAGCGTGCTCAAGGGCACGCTGGCGCCGGGCGGTGCTGTCGCGAAACGACCGGTTCCCGATCCGGGACCGCATGTCTTCCGAGGACCTGCTCGCGTCTTCGGTACGCGCGAGGAGGCGATCGAAGGCATCTCCACCGGACGGCTGCGCGAGGGCGACGTCGCCGTGATCCGCGGCATCGGCGTCACCGGCGCACCCGGGCTCGGGCTGACCTCGGCGTTCATCTTCGCGCTCCACGCGCGCGGACTCGCCCACAGCGTCGCACTCGTGACCGACGGACAGTTCTCCGGCCTCGTCAATCAGGGCATGACCGTCGGCGAGGTCTCTCCCGAAGCTGCGAGCCCTGGTTCACCGCTGGGACGGGTGCGTGACGATGATCTGATCGAGATCGACGTCAAGCGCGGCGCCGTCGACCTGCTGGTCCCCGAGGCCGAGCTCGCCGCCAGACCGGACTACGTCCCGCCCGCAGATCGCGACACGGGAGGCGGATACCTCGACCAGTACGAGGCGCTCGTCCAGCCTCTCTCGTGCGGCGCCGTCCTCTGCGCCCGCCCGTGCCCTTCGAAGGAGCTCGCATGAACAACAGCGCCACCGAGCGGTCGCAGACCCTTCACGAGCCCGCTCGTGACATCCCCGTCATCGGCGAGTACGAGGTCGTCGTCGTCGGCGGCGGTCCGGCCGGTCTCATGGCCGCGACTGCCGCGTCTCGGGCCGGACGATCGACTCTGCTCATCGAGAAGTACGGCTTCCTCGGCGGCGCCGGCACGATGGGCGGCCTCGCGACCTTCTGCGGCATGCACGCTCGCGCGTACGGCACCGACTTCCAGTCGGTGCACGGCTACGCCGATGAGCTGCTTGATCGGATGCGGGTCATGGACGGCCTGAACGACGTGCATCTATCGGTCGATGATCGCATCCAGGCACTCTCGTACGACATCTCCGCGCTCAAGATCGCCGCCGACGAACTCGTCGTGGCAGGGGGAGCCGAACTGCTCTTCCACACGTCCGTCGTCGACGTGTCCATGCGCGACGAGCGCACGATCGATGCGGTCATCGTCGAGTCCAAGTCGGGACGCGGTGCCGTGCGCGGCCGCTTCTTCATCGACGGCTCAGGAGACGGCGACATCGCGGCATGGTCCGGTGCGCCGTTCGAAGTGAGTGAGCACCTCATGTATCCGTCGCTCATGTTCCGGATCAATGGAGTCCATCCCGCCGAAGCGGGCGAGGCATGGAGGACGGTCCGCCGTCTCATGGAGGAGGCCGAGGCCGCCGGTACGCACTCCTTCCCGCGGAAGAAGCCGATCGTGCGCCCGCAGCGCAACCCGCTCGAGTGGCGCTCGAACCTCACGCAGCTCTCCAACGAAGACGGCTCAGCCGTCGACGGCACCGACGTGCACCAGCTGACGCGGGGAGAGCTCCAGGGGCGTCAGCAGGTGAAGGACACCTTCGCCTTCATCAAGCAGGTCACTCCCGGGTTCCAGGACTCCTATGTGGTCGATATCGCGCCGTCGATCGGCATCCGTGAGACCCGGCGCATCGTCGGCTCCTATCAACTCACGCAGGAAGACGTGCTCGAATGCCGCGACTTCGATGACACGATCGGCGTCAACGGGTGGCCCGTCGAAGCGCACGTCGTCGGCGACGTCGCATTCAAGTTCGCCCCCGTGGACTCGCGAGGGTTCAACCAGCTTCCGTATCGGATGCTGGTGCCACAGGTCGTCGGCAATCTTCTCGTCGCCGGACGCGCGGCGTCGATGACGCAGGGCGGTCAGTCCTCGGGCCGCGTGACCGGCCCGTGCTTCGTGATGGGGCAGGCCGCCGGCACAGCGGCCGACCTCGCGCTCGCGGGCGACGGCACGGGTTCGGGCGTGGACGTCGCGACGCTCCAGACGCGACTTGAGGCCGCGGGGTCGTACCTGGGAACCAGGCTTCCTGACGCGATCACCGTCCCCGCGTGATCGCGGCCCGGTCTGAGCGCCGTCCCGGCCCTGGCGCCGGGGCGGCGGCTTCACCTTTCGCGCGCGCGGAACAGCTGCGGGTTGGCGTTGCGGTAGGCGCTCGCGATCTCGGTGGCCGCTGAGAGCAGCAGCGGCAAGACGGCGTCGCGCAGGCTTTCGGTGGTCTCGCGCACGGTCGTGGACGACACGCCGAGTCCGCCGACAGCACGGTCGTCGACGACGATCGGCACTGCGACGGCGACCCTGCCCGGGAGCAGCTCTTCGATCGAGATGTCGTATCCGCGGGCGCGCACGACGTCTGTGCGCGCCCGCAGCCCTGGCGGATCCGTCACTGTCGCGGGCGTGAGCGTCTCGAACGTGTGCTCGGTGAGCAGCGCATCGAGCTCGGTGTCCGACAGCTGAGCGAGAAGCACCTTCCCGATCGCCGTCGCATGCGCAGGAAGGCGCTGACCGATGCGCACCGAATCGGGCAGGGGGCGCCGGTCTTCGACGCGCGCGATGTGGATGACATCCGTTCCGTCGAGCACGCCGATGCTGCACGTCTCCCCGGTGCGCTTGACGACGTCGAGCATGTAGCCGTAAGAGATCTCTGGCAATGATGACGACGCGAAGTAGCCGGAGCCGAGCTCCAGGATGCGAGGAGTGAGACTCCACAGCCCCCCTGCCGACTCCGCGTAGCCGAGGTGAGCGAACGTCAGCATGATGCGGCGCACCACCGGGCGCGCGAGATCCACCCGCGCCGCGATCTCGGCGACGCTCAACGACCCGTGCCGATCGTTGAAAGCGCGCAGCACCTCCACACCGCGTTCGATGCTCTGAATCCGATCGCGCGACCTGTCGTCCGGCATATCCCACCCGTTTCCTGTCGGACGCTCTGCGTCCAACAGGACCATTCTAGAGATATGCGGTTCCCAACCCGCGCGGCGCGAAGACGCGCGACCTGACGCGGGAGGCTCACTCATGAACCGGCCTCCGAATGTCCGTCCGAGTTCCGATCACGCCATCGTTTCGCGCAGTCCGTAGACGGACTCGTGCCAAGGGATGAAGAACCGCTTCAACTCGTTGACGACGAGGTAGAGGACGAGACCGAGGAGCGACAGCCAGAGGATGAGCGCGAAGGTGAGTGCCGCGTCGAGTTGGTTCATGCTCGACACGACGAGGAACCCGAGACCCTGGCTGCCCGCGATGTACTCGCCGACGATCGCACCTGTCGTCGCCAGCACGATGCCGACCTCCATGCCGGCGAACAGGTAGGGCTGAACGCTGCGCATCTCGAGCTGGAGAAGGGTCTGCCACCGCGTCGCGTTCAGGCTCTTCATCACCTCGCGCTGTCCCTGCTCGACCGAACGCACGCCCAGGAGCATGTTGAGCATGATGGGGAAGAACGCCAGCAGTGCAGAGAGCCAGATCTTCGACGTTATGCCGAAGCCGAACCAGATCACGAACAGCGGGATGAACGCGACCTTCGGCGCCACCTGAGTGATCACGATGAGAGGGCGCACACTCGCTTCGAGCCATGGCAGCTTGCCGAGCAGGACGCCGACGACGACGCCCGTCACCACGGCGATCGCGAAGCCGATCAGGATCTCGGAGAGCGTGGTGAGGGTGTGGGACCAGATGTCGGGTGCGACGAACAGCCCCATGAACTTCTCGCCCACCGCTCCCGGAGGCGGGAACAGGAAGGGGTTCACCTGCCCGACGGAGACGACGAGCTGCCAGATGACGACGATCGCCACGACGAGTACGGGCGTCACGACCCAGGGCAGGACACGCATGACCTTCTGGCGGCTCATCAGTTCTCCTCGTCAATGTCGTGGCGGAGGTTCCGCACGATGTCGTTGAACTCCGGCGTCGTCATGGAGTTGACCGTGCGCGGTTTCGGCTCGACGACGGGTAGGACCTGGCGTACTCGGCCAGGTCGTGGCGTCATGTGCACGACGCGGTCGGCGAGGAACACGGCCTCGGGTATGTCATGGGTGACGAAGACGACCGTCGACGTCGTCTCGAGGACGATGCGCTGCAGCTCGAGGTTCATCCGCTCGCGGGTGAGAGCATCCAGTGCGCCGAACGGCTCGTCCATCAGGAGCAGGTCCGGCTCGGTCGAGAGCGAGCGCGCGATCGCCGCGCGCTGGCGCATCCCGCCGGAGAGCTCGCGGGGGTACGACTTCTCGAAACCGCCGAGACCGACGAGGTCTGCGAGCTCGGAGGCCCTCGCCCGACGATCTCGCTTGCTTGCGCCGCGCAGCTTCATCGGGAGAGCGATGTTGTCGAGCACCGAGAGCCAGGGGAACAGGTTGCTCTCCTGGAAGACGAAGCCGAGCTTCGTGATGGCCGACTCGTCGACCGTCGTGCCCCGCCACAGGTTGTTGCCGTCGACCTCGATCGTTCCAGCAGTGGGGGCGAGCAGGCCGCCGATCATCCGCAGCAGCGTCGTCTTGCCGCATCCCGACCTTCCGATCAGTGCGACGAACTCACCGCGCTGGATGCTCAGGTCGACGCCCGAGACGGCGTGGGTGGTGCCGGAGCGGGTGATGAAGTCGCGTCCGAGGCCCTGGATGTTCAGTCGGGGAACGGCGTCCGTCGCGCCCGTGATGGGCGCGGGTGGTGTCGGAGTCTGGGTGCTCATGGTGGGCATCGTCGCCTCTCGGTGTCAGGGAGAGGGTGTGGCC